>Ga0123356_10003194_pt1 | contig 17219 bp, 14 predicted proteins | sample TergutEmb28metaG_2_FD_92546 | JGI IMG/M metagenome (GOLD analysis project Ga0123356, IMG submission 92546) | Embiratermes neotenicus P3 segment gut microbial communities from Petit-Saut dam, French Guiana - Emb289 P3 | ecosystem: Host-associated > Arthropoda: Insects > Digestive system > Gut ...
ATAGGTCAAACGACTTATTGGCAATTGGTAAATGAAAACATAAAAAAGCTTTCTTCATGAACTATCCCTTGTGTTAATAAGACTTGTGTTCTTGCTATTATACAGAAGAGTGCGGAGGGAGGTTGCTGCCGAGTATGCCAAATATGGATGTGAATACTAGGCTGCTGAATAATTGGGCAAAACTTAGCATAGTCATCGCTGCACGCCCTGCCTCGGAGTTACAATACCTGCGCGATTCGAAAAGAGAAAACGAATAACAGTAGCCATATTTGCCATGAAAGCCCTTGGCACTCGTGTGAGTGTCTATCACACCCCACTTTGGTAGCTCAATCTCGCTTATTGATAGATACCACAGGGCATATTAGGAAGCAACAGGGTTATAATGTTATAACGCTTTGCGTAAACTTTGTTACCTTGTAACAATTTCTCGCTTGCATTTTGCTCAGTTGTGTTATAGTTTTGGTATACAAATCCCCCTTCAAAAATTTCGCAGCCTGAAAACCATCGTCTTAAATCAGCCAAACGGCATTGTCCAAGGGGGAAATCCAGAAAGGAATCTAGCATTGAAATTCTTTTTAGACACGGCCAGCCTTGAAGAAATCAAAGAGGCGGTTAGCTGGGGTGCCGTTGCCGGCGTTACTACCAACCCCACCCTCTATGCGCGCATAGGCGGTAAGATCCAAGACTTTGAGGAGCATATTAATAAGATATGCACCTTGGTTAAAGGTCCGGTGTCAGCTGAGGTTACTGCGCCAGATGCCGCAGGCATGGTTGCGCAAGGCAGAGAGCTGGCTGCTATAGCAAAAAATGTGGCCGTCAAGGTGCCTATGACTTTGGAGGGCCTGGCTGCAACGCGCATACTTGCCAATGAGGGCATTGAGGTTAATATGACCCTGGTGTTTTCGGTGTCGCAGGCGATACTGGCTGCCCGTGCCGGTGCTCGCTACGTAAGTCCTTTTGTGGGACGCTTTGATGACATTGCCGAAGACGGGGTAGTCCATCTCGTCAATATCATCATTGCTCTGGGCAACTATGATTTTTCAAATGATGGCCCTAAGGGAGAGAGGATTGAGGTCATTGCGGCCTCTATTCGTAACCCCAGCCATGTAAGCCAAGCTGCTTTGGCAGGAGCCGATATTGCAACCGTACCCTTTGGCGTACTTAAGAAATGCGCCACCCATCCCCTGACAACTAATGGTCTGGCTGCCTTTGAAGCCGACTGGGAGAAAGTGAAACAAGCATGACCGACAAATCCGACACCGCAATGACCGTAGGAATCGATGAGCCTATCCAAGCTCGTCCAGCGCCTACACGTAAGCCACGCAGGGGCACCAAGGAAAAACCACAGCCTGAACCTGTAGAAGTAGCGCCTAAGAGCACTGCAAAGACCAAGTCAACCAAGACAAAGGCTACACGCCAAGCATCAGCATCTGATGCAGGTGCTCAGAACGCCTATGACAACGAAGAGGCTCCTCGCAAGCGCCGCACTAGTCGCGATAACGGACGGGGCAACGCGCAAACAGCGGCAGATCACTCAGCGCACCCTGGCGGTCAAGGCGGCGGCCATACCGCCCAAAAGGGACAGCAAAAAGAGCGCAAACAAGGACGTAAGGGTCGTGAGATTGTTCCGCAGACGACACGCGAGGATCTTGAGTCTCTCAAGGCAAGCGAACTGCGCGCCAAGGCGTTGGAGCTGGAAGTAGACATGAGCGGTCTTGACATGCGCAAACGAGGCGATCTGATTGAGGCCGTCTTGGCGGCAAGCATGAAGGCTGAAGGCTTTATTGAGTGTAGCGGCCTACTCGACTTGCTGCCCGAGGGTTACGGTTTCTTGCGCACCAGCGGCTACCTTCCTGGCGAGACCGATGTCTACGTGGGTATGAGCATGATTCGCAGAAATGCTCTTCGCAGGGGAGACTGGATTACTGGTCAGGTACGCCCTTCACGTGAGAACGAAAAGTATGCTGCCCTTCAACGCATCGATGGTATTAACGGGATTTTGATTGAAGATTATACGCATCGTCCCAAATTTGCTGACCTTACCCCCGTGTACCCTGATGAACGTTTGCTCATGGAGCACACCAGCAATGCTATTACCGCACGCACTATTGATCTTGTGGCTCCTATAGGCAAAGGCCAGCGCGGCCTCATTGTTTCGCCGCCTAAGGCTGGCAAGACTACCATTCTCAAGGACATCGCCTCGGCAATCAGTGCCAATAATCCACGCGTACATCTTATGTGCCTGCTGGTAGATGAGCGCCCCGAAGAGGTAACCGACATGGAGCGCTCTATCAAAGGTGAGGTGATTTCTTCGACCTTTGACATGCCCTCAGAAAATCACATAGCCGTAGCCGAGCTGGTAATCGAGCGCGCCAAGCGTTTGGTAGAGATTGGCAAGGACGTGGTTATCTTACTGGACTCCATCACCCGTCTTGCGCGTGCCTACAATCTGGCGCAGCCCGCATCCGGACGTATTCTCTCCGGCGGTGTTGACTCCACAGCCCTGTATCCCCCCAAACGCTTTTTGGGAGCAGCGCGCAATATCGAGGGCGGTGGATCGCTCACCATCCTTGCATCGGCGCTTATAGACACTGGCTCAAAGATGGACGAAGTCATCTTTGAGGAATTCAAAGGCACCGGCAATATGGAGCTCAAGCTCGACCGAGACCTCTCAGACCGTCGTGTCTTTCCGGCTATTGACCCAGTGTCCAGCGGTACGCGTAAAGAAGAGCTGCTGCTTGACCCGCAAGAAGCCCCCCTTATCTGGGCCGTACGCCGCATCTTGGCAAACATCGGCAATACCGAACGCGCCATGGAGATGCTTATCAAGAGCCTTAAACAAACCAATACGAATGCTGAGTTCCTTCTCAAGACCGCAAAGAAAGCACAGGTCAAGTCAAACGACTCCATTGTGCTGTAGGTGTTGTAGGTGCTGTAGGTCGATGCTTGCAATTTTGTTCTAATTGTTATAGTATAGATATAACAAAACTGAACGGGGATTGTGAAAGACCATGTTGATTCGCATTGACAAAACGCGAGAAGAGCCTCTCTATCTTCAAATATACCTTCAGGTCATTGCAGCCATTGCGCGGCAGGAGATAGTACCGGGAGACACACTTCCATCGGTGCGTTCGCTTGCTTCTGACCTCGGAATAAACCTTCATACGGTCAATAAGGCCTATGCAGTGCTGAGAGACGAAGGGTATTTGGTAATGCATGGCAGGTCGGGCGCTGTGGTGGCCGATCAGACGGAGGTATCCAATCAGCGCAAATCCATAGAGGCAGGCTTGCTCATGGAAGAGACCATGCTCAAGCTGTCTTTGGCACATCGAGCACGGGGCGGCACGGCTCAAGAGTTCATGGACTGTGCTCAAACTACAATTAATCGGGCGTATGGAAGGGACGAGTAAATGGACAGCACAATGAACACCTCCCTCATGTTAATGATGATGAACCTGCTGGTGCCCCTTGTGGGCTTCATGATGGCAATAACACCGTATCTCATGAAGAAAAGCGAGTGCTTTACCGTGACCGTGCCCGAAACAGCCTTGGCCGACCCTTACCTCAAAGGACTCAAAAAACGCTTTTTTATTGAGGTCGTGCTTGTGTCGGCGCTTCTTTTTACATTGGGCTTTTTTGCGTCCTTCATGGGCAACGAGATGGTTGCGATTATCCTCTTTACGGTGAGTGTGCTTTTTGTTGTAGCCTTTGGTTACGGATTGATGCTGCGCAACCGAAGCAAAGTACGTCTGTACAAGGCAGAGCAACAATGGACTGCATCCCACGAAGAAGCGGTTGCAGTAGTCGATGGCGGGGCTGCGCCCAAGGCTATCTCCCTTAGATGGAATCTGCTCTATATACCAGTAATTGTGCTCACGTTGCTCATCAGTGTGATGGGCTATCCTGCCATGCCCGACCAGGTGCCCATGCAAGTGGGTTTTGATGGCGAGGCTACCAGGTATGCTGCTAAGAGCCTCAGTATCGTTTTGATGCCGTTGTTGGTTCAGGCCTTCATGGCACTTTGCTTCTTTGGCGCACATTGGATGATCTTGCGCTCAAAGCGTCTTTTGGATCCTCAAGCACCTGCTACTTCGTCATTTGCCTACGGGATGTTTGCTCATGCTCAGAGTGTCTACCTCGTAGCCCTTGGCATGATCTTTTGCATCTCGATGATTATGCTCCCGCTCTCTTTCATGGGAGTGGTTACCCTCATGCAGGCGGCAGTCTTCATCATGGTATGCAGCGTAATTGCTGTTATTGGCGGTTTGGCCATAGCTGTAGTGTATGGGCAGGGCGGCTCGCGTGTCTTTGCTCGAATGCAGTCTTCTGATAAGATCCCCACCGATGAAGACCGCTTTTGGAAGCTGGGTATTTTTTATGTGAACAAAGATGACCCGAGCCTCTTTTTACTTGAGCGTTTTGGTGTTGGGTGGACCTTCAATTTTGGACGACCTGCCGTATGGGTTATCATCGCCCTCTTTATTGTAATCACCGTAGGCTTTGTGGCTATCATTTCCCTGCTATCTTAGATAAGAGCTCCAGGCGAGGGTCATGCCAGTAAGCCCATGAAAGACCCAGTAAAGGCAGTAAAGGCAACGGGAAAAAGATAATTTGTCAATTGAAGGTTAAAATGTGGTAGACTATCACGGTTTGTTACACCGCGCTTAAGCGCTCGTCCTGCTTGGAAACCAGGACAACACTAAGGAGTATAACTATGAAAAAGGGAATCCACCCAGATTACGTTGAAGCCAACGTGCGCTGCTCTTGCGGCAATACGTTTACCACCCGCGCAACCAAACCAGAGCTGCGCGTGGAGCTGTGCAACACTTGTCATCCCTTCTATACCGGGCAACAGAAGTTTGTAGACACCGGTGGACGAGTCCAGCGCTTTGCAGACAAGTATGGCTCTGCCGCCTCTGCCATTTCTGAGCGCGAGGCTGCCAGGAAGGCTGAGAAGGCTGCCCTTACACAAGCAGCAGAGGCTGAGGTGCAAGCCGCACGCGAGCAAAGAGCTGCCAAAAAGGCCGAAAAGGCTGCGCGCTTTGCCGACAAAGCTTCTCGTGAACAAGAAAAGGCTGCCAAGGCTGCTGAAGCTGCTCCTGCCGAGGAAGCTCCTGCCGAGGAAGCTCCTGCCGAAGCTGCTCCTGCCGAGGAAGCTCCTGCCGAAGCACCTGAAGATGCCAGCAAAGAAGCTGCTGAGTAATCAACGCTCCAACAACCAAACCACGATGAGCAGGAATCTAGCGCTATGCTAAAGATGCGTCGATTAAGTCGTTGTTTTGGGCAACCAGCCTGTTTTCTCAAACAGAGAAGATACTGGCTCGTAGCCGGGAGACTACTGGCACGGGATTAACTGAGAGGATGCAGCATGCAAGTTTCGTTGCTCTATCATACGCAAGAACCAGAGCGTGCTGTAGCTATGGCAGCAAGACTTTGCTATGCACCTATAGGAGCCGCTGAGCTCCTCGAAACCATGAGTGATGACGAAGTGAGCAAGGTGCTCAGGGTCATCATGAAGTCAGGTCATTATTCTGCGCTTGAGCACGCCAGCTATACCTTTTCCGTTGACGGCGTAAGCAGAGCTTTGACTCATCAGCTTGTGCGTCATCGTATTGCAAGTTTCAATCAGCAAAGCCAGCGCTATGTAACACTTAGTGGCGAGCCAGAAGTGATAATTCCCCAGAGCATTAGTGAAGATACCAAGTTGGCAGCCATCTTCGATGCAGCGATAGACACTGCCTATAACGCTTATCAGACTCTGCTTGATGCAGGGGTACCTGCTGAGGACGCTCGCTATATTCTCCCCAATGCCTGCGCCACTAAGATAGTGGTAACTATGAATGTGAGAGAGTTGCAGCATTTCTTGGAGCTTCGCTGCTGCAAAAGGGCTCAGTGGGAGATTCAGGATTTAGGAAACAAGATGTTGGGTCTCGTTGAACCAACCGCACCATACATCTTTATGGACAGTGGCGCACCCTGCAGGCGTGGTGCATGCCCCGAAGGCACTATGTGCTGCGGAAGTCCCTTTGAAAGGATTGAACGCTCTTGAGCGATAGCATCCATAGTAAAGAAAAGCTTGCTGCTGCCTATGACGAGGTGGGCAAAGTGCGCCGCACCCACGTAGGTGGACAGGCTCTCATTGAGGGCATCATGATGCGCGGACGCTATAACTGGGCCTTGGCGGTACGCAAGCCCAACGGCTCCATCCATGTTGAAGAGCACGATCTGGTAAGTGGAAGAGATAAAAACTCCTGGATGTATAAGCCGGTAGTACGCGGCTGTACCTCTTTGGTTGAGTCATTGGCGTTAGGCTACAAGGCGCTTGAGATAGCCGCAAACCATGCTTTTGATGACCTTGAAGAAGAGGAGAGACTCAGAATTGAGAATGAAGAATCCGGGGAGTTAGAAATTGCGGGCACCCAAGCTCTCGTCATCGGAAAAGACTCTGCTGAGGAGGAGGCCTCTGCTTTAAGAGCAGCTTCCATTGAAGAAGATGCTCCAGTTGCCAACGGTGCCCCCCTCAACGCCGATGCCCCTGTTGACCAAAGTGCCGCACTTGCGGAGGATGCCGTTGTTGCCCAAGCCGTGCAATACGTTAAGGAAGCACAAAAGGCAAGTGCAACAGACGCAATAGACGCATTAGACGCAACAGAGACAATAGGCAAAATAGAAGAGGTAGGCGTAACTGACACAACAGAAAAGGCAAGCGTAAATGAAAAGGCAAGCGCAAAAGAAAAGGTCAACGCAACGGTAGATGAGGGCTCGGGCGCACTGCCAAAGTCGCTCATGACGGGTGCTATGATTCTTGGCCTCCTTTTAGGGGTCGTAATCTTTATTGTTGTGCCTGCCATTCTTACCAACTTGATAGTGGGTGATTACGCCGAAGACACCCTTCTTTGGAATATCGTAGATGGTGTGTTAAGGGTGGTCATCTTCATAGGATATATCTTCCTCATTGGTCGCATGTCCGACATCAAGCGTATGTTTGGGTACCATGGCGCAGAGCACCGAGCTATTCATTGTTATGAACGAGGCCAAGAGCTCACGGTGAAAAACGCCCAAAACCTTCCGAGTCTTCATGTGAGATGCGGCACTGCGTTCATGCTCACCACCATGATTATTGCCATTTTTGTTTTTACAGTCGTGCCTATACAGTTGCTTCTTGCTGCTTTGGGGGTAGAAAATGATATTCTGAGGCTCATCATAGTCATACTCAGCCGCATCCTACTGCTTCCTCCCATAGCGGGGCTTTCTTATGAGGTTACGGTTAAGTGGGCTGGTAACCGCCCAGACAACCCTCTGGTCAAGATCGTACTTTGGCCGGGTTTACAGTTACAACGTCTTACCACCAACCCACCCGATGATGGCATGGTGGAGTGCGCTATTGCTGCCATGAAACTGGTGTTAGCGCGCGAGCAGGCGGAGGCTCAGAAAGCGTCATCATGACTACCAATGAAAACACCCTCCATAATCCAAACGCCTATCTCACTACGGGCGTCAACAAGCGTAAGGCAAATATTTTTTGGTGGCTTTTTGTCAGCATGTCGCGCGGCCTTGCTGCCTTTATTGCGATCTACTCGATGCTCTCGCTTGGGGCTTCCCTCATTGGCAATGTCTACAATCAAAACGCCTGGTGGATAGACTTTAGCGTCTTGCCCCCTGTGTTCTTTTTGGTGGTACAGCCGCTCCTTACCCTTACCCTTGGTTTATTTGCGCTTAACGTTCCCCGCAGTGTTTTTTCACGAATAATGACAGCACTTCCTATTTTTGCAGGACTATTTACTGCCATCATCAATACTATTGAAGTGTATACCGTGGCCCAGTCGGGAAGCATTACCTTGGGCTTTCCCCTGCCCTTTTCTTTCTTTGTGAGCGTGGGCCTCTTTTGTATTCTCTTAAGTGTTCTTTTAGGACACACCTATCTGGGTAGTCTCAGGTCAAGAAAGACCAGAAGACCGCTCAGTGTTTTGTTGATACTCTTTTCGTTTGCCTTGACTATGGTGCTCTTTCCTGTGGGTCAAATGTTTTGCTTTGGCACAACTGACTACCGTGTAAAGGTTGATGCAGCAGTGGTATTTGGTGCTCAGGTGTTTCCGGGCGGATGGCCTTCTGCAGTTTTGCAAGATCGCCTGGATACGGCCATAGAGTTTTACGAAGAGGGCAATACACCCCTGCTGGTTATGAGCGGCGGCATTGATGTCGAGGGCACTAATGAGGCTCAGGCCATGCGAGACTATGCCATTGAGCGAGGTATTCCTCCGCAAAGCATCATCATGGATGAATATGGAGATACCACTAAAGACACAGCAAGAAATACCGTGGCATCTTTGCAGGCAGCTGGCATAACCAAGGTGGCAACGGTCAGTAACTTTTATCACCTTGCTCGCATTAAGATGCTCTATTTGGCAGAGGGTATGGACGTGGTTACTGTGCCGAGTCAACCAAATAAAGACCCGCGGTTTCCCCTTTTTAATATAGTGCGCGAGATACCTGGCTGGTGGTACTACTGGCTGCAAAATCTGGTAGAATAGCGTAAATAGAGCCCACGATGCTTGGCCTTTTGTTGAGCATCGCAATGCAGCAAAGAGGGAAGATTCGATGGCAAAGATGCGCTTCAAGTAAGCTGCGTTTGTTACATCGAGACTGCCCTGGAAACACCGGAGGGCACAGTTGAGTACTCAGAATTCAAAACGTAATACCAGTAGGCCTGCGCAAAGTCGAAGTAAAAAGAGTGGCACGGCTGCTGCCAAGGCAAAGAGTGGCGGTGCTCAGGCGGCACCAGAAGCAGAGCAGAGACCTTTGCTGGGGCAGCGTGCAATAAATGACCTGATAGGACTGGGCATTGCCATTGTGTCTGTGGCGCTCATGGTCATCATCTTCTTTCCCTCAAATGCTATTGGCGCTACGTTAATCTCCGAGGGGCTTCGCATGATCTTTGGGGCAGGTGCCATGCTCTTGCCCTTTATACTGCTTGCTTGGGCTGTTACCTTTTTTCTTAAACGACGTCTTGCCTACGCGCCCATCCGCTTGGCTATTGGTCTTGCAACCATCTTCCTTGCCATCATAGCGGTGTTTGCTGTTGCGGTTCCGGGAGCGGCAGATAACCCCGGCAAGGTCTTTGAAACGGCAATGCTCACGAGTGGTGGCGGATATGTTGGCGGTGCACTTGCCTGGGTGTTGCTCTCCTTAATTGGTCAACTTGCTACCATCATTATCCTTATTGGCTTGGTGGTTGCTGGCTTGGTGTTTATTGGACTTTCTCTTACCGGCTTGGCAGAGTGGATCATCCGGACTATCAAAAACAGAGGTAGGCATGCAGATGACATCCCTTTGCCTGGAAGCAATCTGGTGAGGGGAGCGCCAGCTGCACCCTCCAGCGGCAGCGCCTATCAAATGGGCCCCGATCCTCATGGTAAGACAAAGGGGGGGAGCAGACTGTTGTCTGGGCGCGATAAGCAGTATGCGCATACCGAGCTTTTAGGCGCAGCTCAGCTGGATCGTACGGTATATCGTTCAAGTAAAGAGCTCGACAGCAAGAATTCGACCTCTGGATCTGATCTATTGGGCTCGGCGCGACGCCGACTTGCCCAAGGTGCCAGCTGGAGCGATAGCGACCACAGAGCCAAGACCGTGTTGGTTAATCGAGAGGGGAGTGCTGGGCAGGATGAATCGTCACATTCTGAGACCGCAGTGCTTGACAGGAGCGATGCACCCAGCAGCGACCTGTTGGAAACCAAGATTATACCTGGTGGCACTGAGAAGAAAAAAGCTAAAAAGGCTTCCTCCTCTAAGGACGACAATCGCCTTTCTGGCGCAAGTGTGGCCTATAAGCTGCCGAGCATGAAGTTGCTGCGTATTTCGCGCGATAAGGCCCACACCAAGGCGGGCGCCTCAGAATTGCGCTCAACAGCCAATCAGCTTCAAGACACACTTGAAGAGTTCAGGGTAGACGGAGAGGTAGTAGGCTGGATAGCGGGCCCCACGGTAACCCTGTTTAAAATTAGTCTCGGAGAAGGCGTACGGCTCAATCGTATCACGGCGCTGCAAAGCGACATACAGCTTGCCTTGGCCGCTGAGGCAATTCGCATCGTAGCGCCCATCCCGGGCACCTCGCTCGTGGGCATAGAGATTCCCAATGCTGCGCGCAACGAAGTACTACTTGGCGACGTATTAGACTCTGCCAGAGAGAGTACCCTTGCCCTGGCAATAGGAAAAGACGTAGAAGGAGCGGCTATAGTTGCCGACCTGGCCTCCATGCCACATTTGCTTATCGGCGGAACCACTGGGTCGGGTAAATCGGTGGCAGTCAACTCGATAATCATGTCGCTCCTCATGCGCACCACGCCCGAAGAAGTGCGCTTAATAATGATTGACCCCAAACGGGTCGAATTGACCTTATATAATGGCACCCCTCATTTATATGTACCAGTTGTGACCGACGCTGCGCAGGCAGCCAGTGCTCTTGCCTGGTGCGTTGCCGAAATGGAAAGACGCCTCAAGCTCTTTGAAAAGCACGCGGTTAAGAACATCAAACAGTTTAACTCGCGTGTTGCAGCTCATCTTGAGGAGCTTGAAAAGGATAAAACCAAGGCGCCAGGTAATACGGGCGGTTCTAGCGAGCATGGCTCAACAGGCACAGGAGCTTTAGAAGCATCAGAAGCAGCAGTTTCTGATGGTGCCACTCTTGAGGATCAAGCCGCAGGCGGTGAGGTTGATGTAACGGTTGAGCAAGAGAACCTTCGTGCAACTCTGCCGTATATCGTAATAGTGATAGATGAACTAGCAGATTTAATGATGCTGAATGGCAAAGAGGTCGAAACTGCCATCAGTCGCCTTGCGCAACTGGCACGTGCAGCCGGTCTTCATCTTATTGTTGCCACCCAACGTCCTTCTACCAATGTCATCACTGGCCTTATCAAGGCAAACATCGTCAATCGTATAGCCTTTACGGTAGCCTCTGGAATAGATTCGCGTGTGATTTTGGATTGCCCAGGAGCCGAGGATCTCATTGGCCTGGGCGACATGCTCTTTTCGCGCCCCGAATACTCCAAGCCTGTGCGCATTCAAGGTTGCCTGGTGAGCGAGCCAGAGATAGAGACCGTCGTAGAATACTGGCGCGGCCAGGGCGCTACCGATTATCATGAGGAGATTCTTTTGGCTGCGCCGGGAAGCTCTTCGACTTCTGGTAGCTTTGGGGATGACTCTCTAGAGGATGACCCACTGCTTTGGGACGCGGCAGAAATTGTAGTTTCCTCCCAGCTTGGCTCTACCTCCACTTTGCAGCGCAGACTCAAAGTGGGCTATGCGCGAGCCGGAAGAATTATGGATATGCTAGAAATGAAGGGGGTCGTTGGACCTCCAAACGGCTCCAAGCCACGCGAAGTGCTGCTTGATGATGTTCTCGACCTGGAAACCCTGCGCGCCTTTGGGTAGCGGATTAGTGCAGTAGCAAACTCACAGTGTCAATTCATTTATTCTTCGTTCTTAATTCTTCACTTTATTTGGCAATATGCTACACTTTGCAGGAACATTATGTAGGGCGGAAACTGTCCTCAGTATTCGCATGGCATGGAGGCTCAGTTGGCTGAAGCAACCTTTGGCGATCGCTTAATGGAGGCAAGACGAATAAAGGGTGAGACCATCGAAGAGGTGTCTAGCCAGTTGCGAATTCGCCCCTCCATTATTCTCGCTATGGAAACCTGCAATTACTCACATATGCCTCATAAAGGCTATGCTCGCAATATGGTTTCTTCCTATGCCCGTTACCTGGGACTAGACTCTACCCGAATAACCGAGCAGTTCCTAAAAGAGTTTCGCCGCTGGGAAACTACGAGCAGGCAGCCAAACAGTAACAACTCAAACACACTCAACCTTGTCTCTCGCCGTGGCTCAGACATAGACGAGCCGATTTTGGATTCTGATCGCAAGGCAAACGGAAGAGAAGTCATTACTGCTGCCAAGCGTAACAAGTACAGAAGCACAGTTTTTGGAAAAGATACCACTAAAGAGACCGACGAGGCGTTTCGTAGACAGCTTCGTCAAAATAAAGATGACCAAAGCGCAAGGGTGAGCATGGCCTCCAAAAGGGCTCCCTCAAAGAGGCCGGTCAGCGAAGCCTCTGCGTACTCCTCTAAAAAACTGCGTCCGAATGAGTATGTGGGCAAACCTCCTCGCCAGACGATGGGCTCCAGCGTTTCAAAAAGCTTGTCTAACCGGCCAATGATCGTAATTATTGGCCTCGTGGCACTTTTTGTGGGCATTCTGATTTTTTGGGCCATTCTTGCCAGCAACTGCTCAAATGCCGGGGCTGCGCATGTGCCGGTTACGGGTGTTACCGCAGAGGATGATGGCTTGAGCGAAGATCAGGCAAGTGCAAGTCTAGAAGACTTGGAAAATCGAACAGCAGAAGACAATCGCTATGGTGCCTTTGAGCTGCTCATTGAGGTTGCCGGCGGCCCATCTTGGCTGCAAATTGATATTGACGGCTCGACACCACATGCAGAAGTCATGGAAGCACCTTGGACAGGAAGCTTTGTGGTTTCTACTTCTGCCAGCATTGAGGCGGGAGCTCCGGGCAATGTTAAGATTTATAGAAATGGTGTCGAAATCCCCATTCCTATAGTTAATGGCCTTGGTGTGTTGGATATGGAGGTTGAACAAAGACCGATAGTCCAAAACGTTCAAGATGGAGGCTCAACAGATGCAACAGGTGCAGCAGATGGGGCAGATGCAGCGGATGCAACAGACTAATGCTTCATTGAGCCCTGCTTTGCAGTTGGGTACCGCCTGAGTACTGCTTCATTGGTCTGCACCGACTCGAGTGGCGTGTGGACTGGCAAAATCAAGCAAGTAAGGATATATTAACTATCAAACAAGGTAACACGGAGTTAGAGCATGGCCAGAAAGGTGAATTATGGCAGCAAAAGACAGCAGTTTTGACGTAGTCTCAGAAGTGGATATGCAAGAGATTGACAATGCATGGCAGCAGACAAAAAAGGAGCTGATACAGCGCTATGACCTCAAAGACTGTGGTGCCAAGCTCGAGCTTGACAAGTCTACTGGTGTATTTACTCTTACGGCACCCAGCGAGTTTGTTGCTTCTCAGGTGCAAGATGTACTTAACACCAAGCTGGTGCGCAGGAATATTGACCTCAAGGCGCTCAGCTGGGGTGATCCCCAGGGCGCGTCTGGCATGACAATCAGAATTCTTGGGAAGATCGTCTCGGGCATCGATAAAGAGATTGCAGGGCAGATCAACAAAGATATCAGAGCGCTTAAACTCAAAAACGTCAAAGTGGCCATTGAGGGCGAAAAGCTGCGCCTTTCTTGTCCAAGCAAGGATGCTTTACAAGATGTAATAGCCTTCCTGAAAGAAAAAGACTACGGCCTGCCGTTGCAGTATCGCAACTATCGGTAGTAGTTAAGGGTCAAGCTTTGACACAAGATAACACTCAAAAGTTGGACAGGGCAGCCGTTGCTATTCTAACGCTCGGCTGCGCCAAGAATGAGGTGGATAGTCGTTCCATGCATGGCCGGCTCGAGCAGGCAGGCTTCCGAGTAATCGAGCACACAGAGCAGGCCGACTATGTCATTCTCAATACCTGCGCTTTTATTGAAGCAGCAACTGAGGAGTCTCTCGATACCATTTTGGAGCTGTGTGCGCTTGAACAAATTAAGAGTGGATGCGCTCGGCTCATCGTAGCTGGTTGTCTGCCCTCGCGCTACAGAGAGGAGCTGGCTATTGAGCTGCCAGAGGTAGCCGCCTTTGTTCCTGTTGCCCAAGAAGAAGAGATAGTCCATGTGCTCAAGGCACTCGATGCTGGCAGCACAAGGCGACTCGGCGATGCCACCCCTGTCTCTACAGAGTCAGGGGTGGCATCGCCTGCCAAAGCCTTCGCAAAAACTCCAGCCTGGGCTTACGTAAAGATTTCTGATGGATGCTCTCGGCACTGTTCTTATTGCACGATACCCTCTATCAGGGGACCCTACCATGACTATCACTATACAGATATCGACAGGGAGATCGGTGCCCTTACGGCTCAAGGAGTGCGCGAGATTATTCTTGTTGGTCAAGATACTGGTCTTTGGGGCAGCAGTATTGGGTTTGGTGGCAAAACTGATAATGCAGACGAAACCCTTCCGTTACATCAACCGCAAAATCTTGCAGAGTTGCTTGATGCCCTGGCACAAAGCTATCCAAACACCTGGTTTAGGGTCATGTACCTACAGCCGGAAGGGATAAGCGACGAGCTCCTCAAGGTTATGGAATCGCACAGCAATATTGCTCGGTATTTGGACATCCCCTTACAGCATGCAAGCGCAAAGATTCTTGCTTCTATGAACCGCAGCGGCTCAAGCGAGGAGTATTTAGCGTTGATTCATCGCGCTCGTAGTTTTTTGCCGGACGCCATCTTGCGTACCACGGTTATAGTAGGCTACCCAGGCGAAACCCAAGAAGACTTTGACGAGCTTTGCAACTTTGTTAGGAAAGCGCGCTTTGATTACGTGGGAATCTTTGCCTATTCTTGTGAGGAAGGCACGATAGCTGCTGGTCTTCCACATCAAGTAGAGAGCACAGTTGCCTCCTTGCGTCTTCAAATCTTACGAGATATTGCTGATGACATTGGTTTTGAGTTGGTAGAGCAAAAGATAGGCAAGGAGTCAGAGGTGCTCATCTGTGGACAAGAAGAGGGTGCTGTCTTTGGTCGCACCAAGGAGCAAGCGCCAGATGTAGATGGTGTAATCTATATTGAAGATCCCTTGTCATTTGTAAGTGCAGCTATGCCTCAAACGCAATTATCTCCTGGTCATGTTATTCATGCACGTTTAGCAGACTGTGTCTTGTATGATCTCTTTGCAGTAGCTATAGAGAAGGCGCGATAACCTATGGTAAACCACAGCTATCAACACATACTTACTCCGGCAAACGTTGTTACGACTATTCGTATAGCCCTCATACCTATCTTTGTTGTTGTGATACTGGCACCATGGCCCAGCTGGATTCCTGACTCAACCATGAGAGATCTATTCGAGTTCTTGAAGCCCTGGCTGGCAGCAGGGGTTTTTGCTCTGTTGGCATTAACCGACAGCGTTGACGGGTACCTTGCTCGATCACGCAATCAGGTAACCACCCTGGGCAAGTTCCTTGACCCTTTGGCAGATAAAATTCTCATTGCCGCAGCGCTTTTGGTGTTGATTGAGCTCAACGAGCTTCCTGCCTGGGTTGTATTGGTCATCATCACTCGAGAGTTTTTGGTTAGCGGACTCAGGATGGTGGTTTCTGCCGAAGGGCATGTGATTGCGGCGAGTATATTGGGCAAAATCAAAACAGTTGTCCAAGTCATTGCCATTATCCTCTTTATCATTAAGAGCAATCCTGAGTTGCCAGTAGACATGGGAAGCTACTATCCTTGGCTCTATATCTTTTCTTGGGCAGTCATGGTGGTTGCGCTTCTTCTCACACTGTTTTCTATGGCAGACTATTTTTACCAGGCGAGTAAGGTTTTGGGATTGCCCTTCAACAGGGGTAGCAAGATTACACCTGCCAAAAGAGATAGTGTTTCGCTTGCTGAAGCGGTGGTCAGCAAAGCATTGCTGCAAAATAAACGCCTGGGCCTTGCTGAGTCATGCACGGGCGGACTGATTGCAAAGAGGATTACGGATGTTCCCGGCTCTTCTGAGGTGTTTTACGGCAGCCTGATAGCCTATTCAGACGAGGTTAAAACCAGCTGCTTGCAGGTCGGGGCAGCCACCCTGGTGCAAAGAGGAGCAGTGAGCAAAGAAACAGCTGAGGAGATGGCAGAAGGTGCTCTCAGCGCTTTGGATGTTGATCTTACGGTGAGCACCACAGGGATAGCAGGGCCAGGCGGAGGAAGCAAGGAAAAGCCAGTTGGAACTGTGTGGATAGCGTTGGCTTTTAAAAATGCTAACGATAATAGCAAAATAGAGAGCCACGCCCGCTGCCATCACTTTGAGGGAGATCGCGATGGCATACGCAAGCAGGCAACCCTTGAAGCACTTGCCATGATAGATGAGCAGTTAGAAAAGTACGCTAATGCCTCCTTGCAGAGCCTGGAGCCAGCATAGGCAGAGGAATGAGCACTACTCTACTCCTCTTCTGAGCACACCTCTTTCTTTGTAGCCACTTCTGTCGTGAGCTCATCAGAAGAGAGGCCCAAGGCTTGACGAGTAAGCTGTTCTATCTCATTACGCAGGGCAGGGTTTTCGCGCAAGAACTCTTTGACTGCTTCTCTGCCCTGACCCAGGCGTTGATCGCCATAGGTATACCATGCGCCCGAGCGCTTGGCCAGTCCGGTTTCAACTGCCATGTCGAGGATGCACCCCTCCTTGGAGGCTCCCTCGCCAAAAATCAAATCAAACTCAGCCTGACGAAAGGGAGGTGCTACCTTGTTCTTGACCACCTTGGCCTTTGTACGGTTGCCAAGGATGTCAGCACCCTTCTTTATTGCCTCGCCCTTGCGAACTTCAATACGAATTGACGAGAAGAATTTGAGAGCGCGTCCTCCCGTTGTGACCTCTGGATTACCGTAGGAGATGCCAATTTTTTCTCGCAGCTGGTTGATGAAGATGCAGGTAGTATTTGACTTGGAAAGAGAGCCGGCCAGCTTGCGAAGCGCCTGACTCATCAAGCGAGCCTGTAGACCTACCGTTACATCTCCTATCTCTCCTTCAATCTCGGCACGTGGAACCAAGGCAGCCACCGAGTCTATGACGATACAGTCAATAGCGTTTGAGCGCACCAACATGTCACAAATCTCCAAAGCCTGCTCGCCGGTGTCTGGCTGCGAAACCAGCACCTCGTCAATATCTACACCAAGGCGTGCTGCGTAAGTGGGATCCAGTGCATGCTCTGCATCCACAAAGGCAACAATTCCTCCCAGAGCCTGTGCCTCTGCAATTATTTGTAGAGCCAGCGTGGTTTTACCACTGGACTCAGGGCCAAAGATCTCGATGATGCGGCCACGAGGAACTCCCCCGATGCCAAGCGCAGCGTCTAGTGCCAGGATGCCCGTAGGGATGACTCCCAGCCCAAGCCTAGGTCCGCCCTCGCCAAAGCGCATGATTGAACCTTTACCAAACTTCTTTTCGATTTCTCCCGTTGTGAGTTGTAATGCTTCGATCTTTGATTGATCCATATCTGCTCCATTCAGTGTTCGATTGCTCATAATACTATACGAACGCATGTTCGCAGTCAAGAG
>Ga0123356_10003195_pt1 | contig 17219 bp, 17 predicted proteins | sample TergutEmb28metaG_2_FD_92546 | JGI IMG/M metagenome (GOLD analysis project Ga0123356, IMG submission 92546) | Embiratermes neotenicus P3 segment gut microbial communities from Petit-Saut dam, French Guiana - Emb289 P3 | ecosystem: Host-associated > Arthropoda: Insects > Digestive system > Gut ...
AAGGGAGCGATGAATTATTCTGCAACGAACAAGCACTTTGTAAATCTTGGCTATGTTGTTTTTGATATTCAATACGGATTAAATAACAGAAGTACTTCTTTCCCCAGCACCGATGTGCAAAGGAACGTTATGGGAAATTTCGATATAAACGACATGATTCGCCATATCGGAATTTTTACTACCTTTCTTGCTGACCATGCCGATTTATATGGTGCAGATCTGGATTCAATCTTTTTTACCGGCGCATCGGCAGGAGGACAATTATCCACTGCTGCAGCCCTTGGGATTGTCAGCGGAAAGTATACGAGCTTGCTTGATTCGCGGTTAAACGTCAGAGGTATTATACCATTCTATCCTGCAAACGGACTTTCTCCGAATATGGGAATTGGCGGAATGCCGGATTTGGTTGATCCTGTTTTGCTGATTAATGAATCAAGTCCGCCATGTCTTATTTTCCATGGCACACATGACGGAATTGTACCTGCGCAGGTTGCTTCAATACTTCAGGATACTTATAATGAAAAAAGCCGTTCGCCTTCTGCATTGCTTTGGATGAACTTTGCAAGTCATGGCTGTGATATTTATACATCAGGTTACTTTAACCAGATTTTTTTGTACTATATGGAAAGATTTATGCAACAGTACAGGTGAATAGAATATTTTGCGGTAAAATAAAAAAGTGATTATTAAAACAGAACAATGTCCTTTGCAAAAAGATATTGAAGTAACAATCAAATATCCTGAAAAAACAAAAGCTGTCGAGAGTATTGTTTCATTTTTAAACTCGATTGAGATGAAACTGGAATGTTATTCGGAAGACAGTGCAAAACTGTTAAATGTTTCAGATATTTATTACATTGAAAGCTTTGATAAAAAAACACTGGTTTTTTGTGAAAATGAAAACTATCAGACAAAATACCGTTTGTATCAGCTTAATGAAAAACTTGCTAAAAACAATTTTGTTCAAACTTTTTGCCAATACCTTAAGAACCAGAAAAGATGCAAAAGAGATAAGCGAACTGCTGAAAAAACGCAAAGAAAATACAGATACTGTAACTTAGCAGTAAATTCATGTAACTGGGTAAATTTTGTTATAATAAACTGTTTTTATGTGTTACATTCTGAATAAAGATATTATAAAAGAGAGATATTTATATTGTTCTCTCAAAATATTTACGGAGTGTATAGTATGGGAAAAAGAATATTTATTTTGATAGTATTAACAATTGGATTTATTACTGTTTGTTTATCATGCAGTATATTACCAATAAGAGGAAATGGTAATATTGTATCATCAGAAAGGGTTGTCTCTTCATTTGAAAGAATTAGCAGCAGCGGCAGTGCTCAAGTGCGTTTTCATGTTAGTTCAGAATCTCGGGTGGTTGTTACAACCGATTCAAATCTTATTGAATTCGTAACAACAACTGTTACAAATAATGAACTGCGAATTGGAACAGAAAACGGTAATTTTATATTTTCAAAATTATTTATTGACATTTATTATCCTGTAATATATGGGGTTTCATTATCTGGTTCAGGAAGTTTTAATAGCAGTGATAAAATAACTGTATCAGCATTTAATGCAAATATATCAGGTTCTGGCAGCATAAAAGCAATAATTGAATGCGAAACATTTTCTTCCTTAATTTCCGGTTCTGGTCATGTAACTGTTTCCGGAAAAAATGAAAGCTCAAATATTACAGTTTCCGGCTCAGGAAAATTTAACGGGAATGAATTCCTAAAAACAAATGCTAAAGTTATTATCAGTGGTTCCGGAAGTGCCAATATTAATGTTACAGGAGATTTAAATGCCGCAGTCTCTGGCTCCGGCAGTATAAACTATCGCGGAAATCCTTCAAATGTAGTTACAAATATTTCCGGATCAGGCCGAATAAATAAATTATAAATGCCAACTTTGATTAACACTGTTTATTTTCGGCAATTCCAAAAAAAGTCAAAAATTGACAGTTATTTTTTAATAATTTTCTCTTGACAACATAATATTAATGCACTAATATTTAGTGCATAGCATGAGCTGGCAAGTAGTATACAACCGCAGGAAATTTATAAAGCATAATTTGCCGAAAACAGTTGCAGCAACTGCGGAATTACTTGTTGCAGAAATTGAGAAAAGTGGTCCAGTACGTGGAAATTGGCCAAATTACAGTAAATTGCCGCATAATCGTCATCATTGCCATATTAAAAAAGACAAACCTACATACGTTGCTGTGTGGGAAGAATTTGGAAAAAATGAAATTAAGTTAGTGGAGATAATTTATGTTGGCACACATGAAAAAGCCCCCTATTAAATCAAAACATATGATCGCTAAAAAGATATCAATGATGAATTTTTATGTGTCATGTCCTTCATCAAACGCAGATAATATAAAAAAATATCTTGAAAAGCAAGGTTGTACATTTTTAGACGATGAACATGAATTTCTGAACGCAAAAGAATTATTTACGGATCGAACGCCTTCCAATATGCTTATTGGAGCAAGGGGTAAAGAAAATATTACTCAAAATAAACTTTCTGAATTAACGGGCATTCCCAGAAGGCATATATCTGATATGGAAAATGGCAGGCGTCCCATTGGAAAGCAAAATGCTATCAAATTAGGAAAAGCATTGAATATTAACTATCAGTTATTTTTATAATTATTATTCCGAACACTCAAATACCCTTGACAATCATTTAAGACAGATGTATTATAACAAATATAAGACGTGTGTCTTACGAGAGAGGTTTTTTATGAAAAAGTTGATAAAACTGCCGGACGCTGAGTTTGACATCATGAAAGTGGTTTGGGCAAATAAACCGCCGATTACTACTTCCGAAATAATGAAACAGCTGGGTATTGGAAAAGAATGGAAGATACAGACTGTTGTTACGCTCATGCTTCGGCTGGTGGAAAGGGGATTTTTGCGTTCTGAAAAAAACGGAAAAGAGCGTACTTATTTTCCGTTGGTAAAAAAGGAAGATTATCTTAAATTTGAAACCGGAAACTTTATAAAGCAGTTTCACGAGAATTCATTCCTCAATCTCGTTACTACCTTATATGGCAACGATAAATTGAATAACGAAGATATTGACGAATTGCTTAAATGGGCTAAAGAGCACAAGAGGAAGAAAAATGTATAACTTTATAGTTTCACTGTTAATATCTTCTGTTCTTATGTCTGTAATTGCCCTTATCTACATGGCAGTTAAACCGCTGTTGGCAAAACGATATTCGGAAAAAGGACTTTATTATGTATGGCTTGTTATAATAACCGGTCTTATTATTCCGTTTAGGCCAAAATGGAATAATGCCATTATCAAAGTAAATATTCCAGGCGAATTATCAACACCTGTTATTGATATAGGAAACGGAACTGGAAGCTTCGCTGTAAGTACACCAGTTGAAGTCTTAATTCCTATGGATAATATAACATCGCTCGGGAATGTTGCAATTTCTCCGGTTATATCAGCTTTTCCATGGTGGATAACAGCTTTGATAATTTGGCTTACTGGATTGGCAGTTTTTATTATTTATCATGTTATAAAACATTATCGTTTTGAAAAGATGGTAAAACGCTGGAGTGAAAATGTTATTGATGAACAGACGCTGTCATTATTGGAAAACTTGAAATTTGAAATGAAAATAACAAGGCAAATAAAACTTTTAAAATGTTCAGGCATTAACAGTCCAATGATGATTGGATTTGCAAATGTGCGGATCTTACTTCCGGTTAATGAAATCGCGCATTATGCAACGAAGTTTCCCGCGCATGACGAACTATTTTTTATAATAAAACATGAACTTATTCATTTTAAACGAAAGGATCTTTACTATAAATGCCTTGTATTAATTGCAACGGCTATTCATTGGTTTAATCCAATTGTTTATCTGATAGCACGGGCGATAAATGTTCAATGCGAATTATCCTGTGATGCTGAAACTGTAAATAATAAAGACGAAGAAACACGGCTGTATTACAGCGAAACAATTATCGGATTGATGAAGTATCAATCCGAACCAGGAACAGCTTTCTCAACTAATTTTTTTGGAAGTAAAAAAGATATGAAAAAAAGGATTTTTTCCATTATGGATACCAGCAGTAAAAAGACAGGCATTTCAATTTTTTTTATTGTTGTAATTTTAACTATTACGACCTGTATTGCATTTGATACAGATACAGCAGTTTCCCGATTACCGGATAACTATATCAGTAATTATGATTTAGGAAACAGAAGTCATTCTGAAACGATTATTATAACATCTGGAAACATAAAAATTGAAAATTTATCCGGGATTTGGGAGAATTCAACAAATGGATTCCGGCAAATTTCTGACTCGGTTATTATCGCTTCCGGTGATATTGGCGGAGGCTGGTCATATCAAATTATAAATTTAACAATTTCCGAAGTTGAAAATTTTAATATTGAAACAAAAGATGAATACCCAACTGGTTTAAAATTCAAAGGCGTAATATCTAACAGAACAGGTGCATTTGTTGATGGCTTAAACAATGAAACCGGAAGAATAGAAAGAATAATCGATGGTATGGTTTTTTCATCAATAATCTATCTGCACACAGATAATGGAAGTTTTTCTTTAGACGGCGGAACCGGTATAAATATTTTTTATAAACATTAAAAGTGACAGTCACTCTTGGTTTTTTAGCCATTTTTCCTAAAAGTGACTGTCACTTTTCTAACAAAACTTTAACAATTCACTGATTGACCTTTAACACAACATTTATAATTTTTTCTCAAGATTAATTCTTAAGGAGTAAATTATGAAGATTAAAGTTATTGCAGTTTTGATGACAGTGCTGGTTTTTTCTGGCGTATTTGCCAGCGGCGGAAATCAGAGTTCCGGTTCAAGCGGTCCTGCTGCCTACACAATTGAAGTCGGCGGATCAACCTCGGTAACACCTTTGATGGAATACTTTGAAGCCGAATATGTGAAGCTTAACCCGCATATCAAAGTGAATATTAACGGAACCGGTTCCGGTGACGGTATCAACAATACCGGAGTTACCTATCAGATTGGCATGTCAAGCCGTGAACTTACACCCGCTGAACAGGGCAGGGGATTAAGAGAAGCAGTTGTTGCCATTGACGGTATCGCAGTAATCGTTAACAGCGGCAATGCTGTGTCAAACCTCACTGTTGAACAGATTCGCGGAATTTACACAGGCGAAATTACCAACTGGAGTGATGTTGGCGGAAGAAATGCCGTGATTGCAGTTGTCAGCCGCGAAGAAGGTTCGGGTACAAGAGGCGCATTTGAAGAACTGGCTGGTTTTCAGGGCAGACTTCTTGCCAACGCCAATCAATTGACAAGTACCGGCGCTATTCTGGCAAATATTGCTTCAAACCCGGATGCAATCGGTTATATTTCTCTTGGTTCGGTTAATGATACAATCAAAGCTCTTTCTGTGAACGGAATCCCTGCATCTTCAGCCAATGTTCTGAACGGCTCTTACAGAATTGCAAGACCCTTTATTGTTTTAACCGGAAACAATGTTCATGCGGAATCCTCTGCTTTTGTTAACTGGATGCTCAGTCCTGCAGGACAGGCAATTGTTGCTGCGAGAAACTTTATTCCTGTCAGGTAAACCGGTTTATTCTGCACCATGATCCGAAAATTTACAGATGTTTTCTTTAAACATCTTGTGCGTATTGTGGCCCTCTTTTCCGTTTTGGCATTGGGGGCCATTCTGCTTTTTGTTTTTATTCAGGGCGGAATGCCGTTTTTTACTTCCACTGCAGACGGTATCCGGCTTGTTACACAGAGAATTGATGAAGTAACAGTTAACGGTACTCACTATATAGATCATAATACATTTATATATATTCCAAAAAATGCAGATTTTATTTCGATTCGTTATCCGCTGCCGGATTCCGGAGAAGAAATTCTGGAAATCAGAATCGATAATAACGAAAAAGATCCTTTAAAAGCTCTTTCCTTTACACATAACAATGAAGTTGTAATCACTTACCCGGAAAGTTATGTTTATACAATAAGTTGGCCCCACGCAATATCTGCACTGGAAAAAAGAGTGCATGTTATTCTGCCGGAACCGCCTTACAATTTCTGGAATTTTATCAGCGGGCTCCGATGGAGTCCAAGCAGAGAAAAGATTTTTGGTATTTTCCCCATGATTGCAGGGACTCTTCTTGCAAGTTTCGGCGCTATTCTTCTGGGAGTTCCGATTGCTCTGTTATGCGCTCTTTTTATGGCAGAGTTCCTTAAACCCAAACCGGCAGGTTTTGTCCGCGCTGGCGTTGAACTGCTGGCGGGAATTCCTTCTGTAGTGTATGGATTTTTTGGTCTAATGGTTATTGTTCCATTTGTTAAAAATGTTTTTAATATACCTTCCGGCAGTACGCTTCTTTCTGCAATAATCGTACTGGCTTTAATGATACTGCCGACTGTAATCATGATTGCCGAAACTTCGCTGCGGGCTGTTCCGCTCTCGGTAAGAGAGGCAAGTCTCTCGCTTGGCGCAAGCAAAATGCAGACAGCCTGGAGAGTAGTGCTGCCTCATGCCAATTCCGGAGTAATTGCCGGAATCATTTTAGGAATTTCAAGAGCGGTCGGAGAAACCATGGCGGTTATTCTTGTTGCAGGTAATTCACCCCATCTGACTATAAATCCGCTTGAAAGCATAAGGACATTAACATCGACAATTGCAATGGAGATGGGTTATGCGTCAGGCAGGCACAGCGAAATACTGTTCTCGATTGGCGTTACATTATTTTCGATCATTCTGATACTTAACAGTTTAATTTTATGGTACAGAAGGAAGGTTGACTAGGAATTATGAAACAATTAAATAAAAGAAAATTTTTTGACGGATTGATGTACGGCATAATGGCGGCAGCATTGGCAGGTGTTGTTATCGCTTTACTGTTTGTTTTGGTTTATATATTCAGATCGCAGGCTGGTTATCTTAATTTTTCTTTCATAACAAATGCAGAAACCGGCATACTTCCCATGATTGTTACAACCCTTTATGTTGTTCTTGTCTCAATTGCAGTTGCCCTGCCGGTTGGTCTTGCAACAGCGATTTATCTGAATGAATACTCCGGGAATTCGTCGTTTATAAGAATTCTCCGGCTTGCAATAGAAACCCTTGCCGGAATACCTTCGATAATTTACGGTCTTTTCGGACTTTTAATGTTCTGCCGTATGTTGAATTTCGGGCAATCAATTATCGCAGGTTCATTTACTTTGAGTATTATGATTTTACCTGTTATCATCAGGACAACTGAAGAATCATTAAAATCTATACCGGTTTCTTTCCGCGAAGGATCTCTTGCTTTGGGGGCGACAAAGTTTCAGACCATTTTTCATGTAGTTCTGCCGTCAGCGCTGCCCGGGATTTTAACCTCTGTCATTCTGGCAATTGGCCGTGTTGTAGGTGAATCCGCTCCGGTTTTACTCACAGTCGGACTGTCAAAAAATATGCCGCGCAGCATTTTTGAATCCGGCAGAACTCTCACTATTCACTTGTATTATCTTACCGCAGAGGCAGTTCGCCCCGAAGATTTCGGCATTGCGTTTGCAACCGCATCTGTATTGGTTATTCTTGTGATGATTATCAATACTGCAACTAAAATTCTCACCTTTAATTTCAGAAAGAAACTTGGTGATATAATATAAAATTACAATGCAGCTTTACAAAATGAGGTTTATATGAATAATAAAATAGATGTTCGGGACCTGGATCTTTTTTACGGTGAATTTCAGGCGCTTATCAATATTAATTTTTCTATTGAAAGAGGAGATGTAGCCGCTCTTATCGGACCGTCCGGATGCGGCAAGTCAACATTTATCAGAATATTAAACCGCATGAACGATCTTATTCCTTCATGCCGGATAACCGGTCAGGTATTGATGGATGGCAGGAATATTTACAGCGATATGGATGTAACTGAACTTCGGACACGGGTAGGGATGGTGTTTCAGAAACCAAATCCGTTTAACATGACAGTGTATGATAATGTTGCATACGGAAGGCGAATGCAGGGAATTAAAGACAAGAAACTGCTTTCGGAAATTGTTGAAACTTCGTTAAAAAAAGCCGCTCTTTGGGAGGAAGTAAAGGACAGGCTGAAAAAACCAGCTCAGGCGCTTTCCGGCGGACAGCAGCAAAGGCTTTGCATTGCAAGGAGTATCGCAATGGAACCGGAAATAATTTTGATGGATGAACCGACCAGCGCTCTTGATCCGATTGCAACAGGCCGTATCGAAGAACTTATTGGCGAATTAAAGAAAGAATATAGTATAATACTGGTAACGCATGCAATGCATCAGGCATCCAGGGTAAGCAATAAAACAGCTTTTTTCCTTTTAGGTGAATTAATAGAGTATAATGATACCAGGGATGTTTTCACAAAACCGCGTGATAAACGGACGGAGGATTATATTTCCGGAAGATTTGGTTAGGAGTGTTTATTGATATGAAGACAAGAAAGTTTTTCTCTGAGGAATTAACCCGTTTACGGCAGGATGTTCTTGCGATGGCAACCAGAGTAGAAGAAAATCTGGGTAAAGCTCTTACAGCGCTAAAAACCCGTAATGCAGGACTTGCAGACGAAGTTAAAGACAATGACATTGATGTTGATGCTCTTCAGTTAAGAATTGAAGATGATGCAGCAATTGTAATTGCAACCCAGCAGCCGGTAGCCCGTGATCTGCGCGAAATGGTAACAATTTTTAAAATTACCAGTAATCTGGAAAGGATAGGTGATCATGCAGTACACCTTGCGCGCGCAGCAAAAAAACTTTCCAAGAAGTCCGGAGATTCTCCTTTCAGGGCGCAGGAGCATCTTGAAAAAATGGCAGAGACCGGACAATTAATGGTACGCGCCGCTATCTCTGCGTTTATTGATCAAAATGCACGGGCAGCAAGGGAAGCAGCCGCAATGGATAATATCATTGATGATGAACACAAAGCTATTACTGAAAACATTTTAAAGCTGATGAAAAAAAATCCTAACCTTGTTAAAGGAGCGCTTCAGATACTTCAAACATCCAATCAGCTTGAACGCCTTGGTGATCATATAACAAATATATGTGAAGCAATTATTTATATGATCGAAGGTACTCATGAGGAGTTGAATGAATAAAGCTGTAATTCTTATCATCGAAGACGATCCGGCTATTCAGGAATTACTGTCCCATACAATGTCCAAGGAAGGCTGGAAATTACTGCAGGCAAAAACAGGCGAAGAAGGGCTTAAATTATTAAAAACCAAAACAGTCAGCTGTATTTTACTGGATATTATGCTGCCGGGAATTGACGGTTTTAAAGTAATAAAAAAAATAAAAGAAACTGAAGAATACCGGAATATTCCGGTGATTATGACCACTGCAAGAGGTGAAGAAGCTGACATAGTTACGGGGCTGGAACTGGGCGCCGATGATTATGTCGTTAAACCGTACAGTCCAAAAGTTTTGATTGCAAGAATCAGAGCCGGGCTGCGCCGGCAGGAAGATAATATTTCATCATCTTCTGTTACCTTTTGGAAACAGGGTGATCTTACACTTGACTCTGCGCGTCATATTGCATTTTTCGGCGAAAAACAGCTTGACCTTTTTGCCACAGAGTTTGCACTGTTAAAACATTTTCTGTCCAACCCCGAAGTTGTTTTTTCGCGTAACCAGATTATTGCCGCAATTCACGGAGAGGATTATCCTGTTACAGATCGTTCTGTTGATGTGCAGATTCTTGGTTTGCGGAAAAAACTCGGAACAGCCGGAGACATGATAGAAACAATCCGCGGAGTAGGTTATCGTTTTAAAGTACCGGAGTGATTATGGAGAAAACGTGAGCTTATTTAGAAAAACATTTCTTAAATTAAGTTTGATCACAATAATTCTTTCTATATTACTTATTTTAATAATCGTACTTGTTAATTTTCCTGTTTTTTTAATTATCTTCTTACTAATTTATTTCACAGTTGTATTTATATTAATTTATCTATACTCGCGTTCTGTTTCAGCATCTTTTGACAGACTGGTAAAAAACGTTCAATCCGGTGAGGCATTGCTGCCCAATTACGAAACAGAAAACGCGCTGCCAGCGGATTTCAGAAGCCTGGAAAAAGCCATGCAGGCATTAACACTGGAAGTTGGCAGGCGTTTAGAGCAGGCAAAGTCCGAGGGCAGCAGGCTGGAAGCGATTTTAAATGGAATGTCTGAAGCAGTTTTTGCAATGGACAGGAACTTGAATCTGCACCTTGTTAATCCTAAAGCCAGGGAACTTTTTAAAATTGATAGCCGCGATATAAAAGGAATATCTTTACTGGAAGTAACCCGTTCAACAGAACTTGTTGATACTGCAAGGAAAGCAATTTCCAGCGGCGTACCATTCGAGACAGGACTTACTTTTCACACCGGTGCAGAACAGCATTTTCAGGTTTATGCATCTCCGCTGATCCAGCGTATAATTCCATCTGATGCAGAACAGGGAAAAGATAACAGTTCAAACGGCGCTGTTCTTGTTATGCAGGAAATTACCAGACTTGTAAAACTGGAAAGAGTGCGCAAGGATTTTGTTGCGAATGTATCACATGAACTTCGTACTCCCATTCAGGTTATAAAGGGATTTTCAGAAACCCTGCTTGAGTCTGATGATATAACAGATAAAAATCAAATAATTCATTTTATGGAAATAATAAACAGAAATGCCGGCATCATGGAAAACCTTACCAACGATCTTTTAATACTTAGCAGCCTTGAGAACAACACTGTTAATACCCGCGATATGGAAGAAGTTAATATTTCTTCGCTTATTAAAGAAGCTGTTTATTCTGTTGAACATCAGGCAAAAAAAAAGCAAATAGAAATTATTGTTATATGTCATAAGGAACTAAAAATGCAGCTTTATGGTTCTTTGATGATTCAGGCGCTGATCAATTTGATTGATAATGGAATTAAATATTCGCATTTTAAATCAAAGATATGGATAAATGCTTTTCGGGGTAAAACAGATGATAACGAGTTAATATTTGAAGTGCGTGATAAAGGGATAGGGATTCCAGCTGAACATCAGGAAAGGATATTTGAAAGATTTTACCGTGTTGATCGCGCAAGAAGCCGCATGGACGGAGGCACCGGTCTTGGGCTTTCCATTGTCCGGCACATAGCCCTGCTTCACAGGGGAAATGCCGAAGTGGAAAGCCACGCCGGAGAGGGATCAATTTTCAGGATTATTGTTCCCAGTCCCAATCATCCCAATCATAATCATCCCAGTCCCAGTCATCAAAAAATGCTTCCCAATCCCAATCATAATAACCCTGGTACGGATCAAAATCATCATCCATAACTTCCAGCAGCTCTACCATAAAAATTAAAGGAGTGTACGGCGGAATTATTCCCTGAATGCCTTCTCTGCCGTAAGCCAGATGAGAAGGTATTATAATCCGGTATATGCTGCCCACACTCATCAGCATAACGCCTTCTGCCCATCCCGGAATTACCATATCCAACGGAATATATGCGCCTTCTTCTTCGTACGAACTGTCAAATACCCTGCCGTCTGTAAAAGTTCCGATATAATGAACTCTGACAACTGATTCGGCATGAGGTTTATCGCCGTTACCTTCTTCGATTATTTCATATTGAAGTCCGCTGGGAGTAAATAAAATACTGTCCAACATACTGTTTGAAATTAAAAATTCATTTTCTGCATTCCAGTTTTGTTCCGCTATTATTTCCATTGCGTCATACAGGGCAGTTTCTACAATTTCAATTGCTTCAAAAATACTGAATTCAGGCCATATACCTTCTGTGACAGCTTTAATTCCATCGGCCATTGCATTGTAATCATATTCCAAACCAAGCGAACCCAAATCAAAATTATTGGCAATTATCATTCCTATTGCATAACTTACTCTGGCTTTTTCTTCAGCCATTTTATAATCTTCCTGAATGGCTCTGGCATGTAATGCTGTTACAGAAAATAACAAACATAAAAAAACAATGGATAACTTTTTCATTTTTTCTCCTTAAAATTATTTATTTAGAGTATTTCGAGAAGTTCTACTATAAAAATCAATGTAGAAAACGGCGGAATTATTCCCTGAATGCCGTCTCTGCCGTAACCCATACTGGAAGGTATATAAAAACGGTATATGCTGCCTACATTCATCAGCATAACGCCTTCTGCCCATCCCGGTATTACCATATCCAGCGGAATATACGCGCCTTCTTCTTCGTACGAACTGTCGAAAATCATACCGTCAAGCAATGAACCTTCGTAGTGTACGATTACAGTATCTGTTATGGATGGACTGGGACCTGTTCCCTCAACGAAAACTTCGTATTGCAAGCCGCTTGGTGTCACATTTACCTCTGATCTTCTGGCATTTTCCGCCAGAAACTGATTTTCCATCTGAGTGGCAGCTTCCACTCTTTCATTCATAATGGAATTAAGCGCGTTTTCCATCAGGTCATAACCTTCATAAAAATTAATCCTGGTTTCCCTGTTCATCATGATATCGCTCATTCCCTGCAGAAAATCTTCCAAATTCGGAAAAATTTCGCTTACGATCATGGTGTCCAGCAATTCAATTGCTACATTCATACCCATGGCGTAAGACGCTCTGCTGTCCAGGTTTTCTATTCCGGAAAAAGGACTGGTTTCGCCGGATTCATCCTTTTCGCAGGACCCCAAAACTACCGCTGCAATCAAAATTGCTGTAATTAGTAAGTATTTTTTATTCATAATGCAAGCTTATATCTTTTTCATTATTTTGGATAGTCCTTATGCAGATTTACAGAAAATGCAGAATTATAAGATTACAGGATAATATTCCCATTGTAATATAAAAAATATCCATTAATTTCCGCTATTTTTCAAAGTTATATGATTTTTTTCTTTCCTCACCGGTATATTTTTATTATTTTGAATTATAGAGGAGATTACATGCCATGGAAAATAATAATGGAATGAAAAAAATCCTTTTAGTTGATGATAACGAAGTACATCTTATGATAGCTGAATCAATTCTTAAAAATAATTATGTTATTACCACAGCTAAATCAGGAAAGGAAGCATTATCTGTTTTATCCAAAGGCTTTATTCCGAATTTAATTTTACTGGATATATTAATGCCGGAAATGGATGGATGGGAAACGTTTAATATAATTAAAGGAATCAGTCTTTTACAGGATGTTCCAATTGCATTTATTACATCATTAAACGGAGAAAATGATAAAGTTTATGCATCAAGAATCGGCGCAGCAGATTTAATTTCCAAGCCATACATAGGAAAGGATTTAATTGCCCGGATTGAAAAAATATTCAGTAATAAAGCTGTGTAATCCTGCGGTAAATCCAATTCTAAATTGTTACGAAGGTATTTGTGTTTATTAAACTGCTTGCGTCAAAGTCAATCAACTAAACCCATACATATCCTTAAGGCTGATTAATTGAACATTTTTAGTTTTTTCCGCTGAAGCAAGCAATCCTTTTGTGAATCCGCTTTTAGAAAAAAGTATGTAGTATTTATGATTGTAATTCCAACGTTGTGATCTTTCCATCAATTTATTCAGCACATGTATATCTGTCAGATCATTGCGGTATTTGCATTCGCAAAATACAATGGAAGATATTTTATCATTGATTCCGATAATGTCTATTTCCTCTTCAAGCCTGGTTTTGGGATTGCTGCCCCACCATCTGCCTATTTGCCTGATTTTAAACGGGAGGCTGCAGGTTTTGTTATCTGAATTTTCACAGCTGTTTAATATGGAAATATAATCAATACACATAGTTTCAAAAATCTTTCCCATAAAATTACTCAGGTCAGGTTCAATATCATAAGTATACAGTGATTCAGAATCAAAGGATTGAATGGCATATTCATTTCCAGATACATACCGGTACCAGAATACAAACATTGTATCAAGCAGCGCGTATAATGTTTTTTTCCTGTTCTTTTCCTCTGTCAAAGCAGTTTCTTTGCGCATAATGCCAAGGGATATTAATGATGTGATATAATTTGATACCGCGCTGGTTTCAAGTCCTGTTTTTGTTGCAATTTCATTCAGCCGGGAAGAGCCTTTTGCAACAGCTTCGATAATCAGATTGTATTTTACCGGTTCCCTTAATTCCTGTTTTAAAAGGTTGGACGGCTCTTCATACAAAAAACCTGCGGCTGACAGAAAAAGTTTTACAATATTTTGTTTTACGGACAGGGTATCATCAATCAATTCAAGATATTTTGGTATTCCGCCTGTGATGCCGTGCACAAGCGCTTTGTCTGTTATGTTATATTTGGGAACAAATGCAGCCGAATCCCTGTAATTGAATGGTTCAATTTTCATTTGAGCTGTTCTGCGTCCGTAAATCGGGCTTTGGTAGCCTAATACCTGGTTTTCCATAAAACTCATGGAAGAACCGCAAAGGATTATCATTATCGGATTATTTTTAAAAACTGTATCACAATAAAGCTGCAGGATCGAGGAAATGCCGCGTTCAGCTTGAGCCAAATAAGGATATTCATCAATTACAAGTATAAGAGGTTCATCACTTAAGGCTGCTATTTCGTCAAAAGCTTTTTCCCATCCAATGAAAGCCGCTTCTCCCTGAACCCCTCTTAGCTTCATTATTGACCGGCTGAACGATTCCAGGTTCCGTTTTGAATCTGTTTCTGTTGCGGTATAAAAAATTGAACGCTTCCCCTGGACAAATTGGTTAATCAGAGCGCTTTTTCCCACTCTCCGTCTGCCGTAAATTATAACCATTTGATATGTATTGGTTTTATAGAGTGATTCCAATTCTTCCAATTCTTTTTCACGGCCTGCAAACATAATAACCTCTTTGCTTAATCGTATTTAAGTTAATCGAATTTAAGTTAATCGTATTTAAGTTAATCATATTTAACTATAATTTATTAACTTTATTAATGTCAAGGCAAAAAAGCAAAATTATTTCAATTTGATATGCTGCTGTAAAATAGCTTGTACTATCCCCTAATTTATGTTAAAATCCCATCATTATATAAGTATATTAATCCACAAAAAAGCAGAGGAAAAAAATGTCAGAAAAAAACTATGTAACAATCGAAGGCAATACTGCGGCGGCGCATGTTGCTCACGCATTAAGCGAAGTAATCGCAATTTATCCGATTACTCCTTCCAGCCAGATGGGTGAACTCTCCGATGAGTTTTCCGCTCAGGGACGTAAAAACATTTGGGGAGCCATTCCCGATGTCGTAGAATTGCAGTCCGAAGCGGGTGCAGCGGCGGCAGTACACGGAGCGCTTACAACAGGCGCAATGTCTACAACTTTTACCGCTTCTCAGGGTCTTTTATTGATGATTCCCACTATGTATAAAGTCGCCGGAGAGCTTACTTCTACGGTATTTCATATTTCAGCAAGAGCCCTTGCAACATCGAGCCTTTGTATTTTCGGCGATCATCAGGATGTTATGGCTTGCCGCCAAACTGGCTGGGGAATGCTGGCTTCCAATAATGTTCAGGAAGTAATGGATTTGGCAATAATTGCCCATGCCAGCACACTGCGTTCGCGGGTTCCATTCCTTCACTTCTTTGACGGTTTCCGCACCAGTCATGAAATGCAGAAGGTCGAAGAAGCAAGTTACGATTTAATGCGCCAGATGATCGATGATGATCTTGTCGCAGCGCACCGTGAGCGCGGATTAAATCCCGAAAAACCGATGATCCGCGGTACATCACAAAATCCCGATACTTATTTCCAGGGACGCGAAGGCGTTAATAAATATTACGAAGCATGCGCGGCGATTGTTCAGGGCGAAATGGATAAATACGCCAAATTGACAGGCAGAGCATATAAACTGTTTGATTACTACGGCGCAAAAGATGCAGAAAAAGTCATCATTATAATGGGTTCGGGCGCTGATACAGTCGAAGAAACAATTGACTATCTGAATGCCAAAGGCGAAAAAACCGGTATGGTAAAGGTGCGCCTTTTCCGCCCGTTTGATGCAAAGGCATTTGTAAAAGCGCTGCCTTCCACTGTAAAATCCATTGCGGTTCTTGATCGTACAAAAGATCCGGGAGCAATCGGCGAACCTCTTTACACAGATATTCGTACTGCAATTGCGGAAATGCAGGCTTCCGGTGAATTCACCATTAATCCGCTTGTTTTAGGCGGACGCTACGGGCTTGGTTCAAAAGAATTTACCCCGACAATGGTCAGAGCAGTATTTGATAACCTTTCCGGCAAAAAAATTGCCAACTTTATGGTCGGTCTTAAAGACGACGTTCTTGACAAGAGTCTTGACTATGATCCGGAATTTGTACTCGAAGAAGAAGGCATGTACGAAGCACTTTTCTACGGACTTGGTGCAGACGGCACAGTCGGTGCGAACAAGAACTCGATTAAAATTATCAGCGAAGCAAAACCGGAACTTAATGTTCAGGCGTATTTCTCTTATGACTCCAAAAAATCAGGCGGATTTACAGTATCTCACCTTCGTTTCGGCAAAGGAAAGATTCGCCGTCCGTACTTTATCAACTCTGCAGACTTCCTTGCAGTTCACAAGTTCTCCTACATGGAAATGTACAACATGCTCCCAAGGGTAAAAGCCGGCGGAACATTCCTTCTGAACAGCCCTTACAAAGCGGCAGATGTATGGAAGGAACTCCCAATCGAAGTCCAGGAAAAAATTATCGGCAAAAAATTGAATTTCTATGTTATCGATGCTGCAGAAATTGCACGTAACACAGGAATGGGTAACCGTATTAACACAGTTATGCAGGCTGCTTACTTTAAAATATCCGGCATATTGCAGCAGGAAGACGCTGTAACACGCATGAAACAGCATATCGAATCATCCTACGGTAAAAAAGGCGCTGATGTTGTTCAGAAGAATTATGCCACTGTAGATGCTGCTTTGGGCGCAGTGGAAAAAGTAAATTATCCCGGCGTTGAAGGTAATAAGCGCATGAGACAGCCGTTTGCAACAGCAAAGAACGACTCCCGCTCAGATGCAAACTGGATCCAGGAAACACTGGGAGCAGTATCGTTCCAGTTCGGCGAAACACTGCCTGTCAGCAAAATCCCTGCAGACGGAACATTCCCAACCGCAACAAGCCAGTATGAAAAACGCTCTGTTGCCGAACGTGTACCGCTGTGGAATCCTGCCGATTGTACCCAGTGCGGTATTTGTACAGTTGTATGTCCCCATGCCTGTATGAGAATGAAAACTCTTACCAATGATCAGG
>Ga0123356_10003196_pt1 | contig 17218 bp, 16 predicted proteins | sample TergutEmb28metaG_2_FD_92546 | JGI IMG/M metagenome (GOLD analysis project Ga0123356, IMG submission 92546) | Embiratermes neotenicus P3 segment gut microbial communities from Petit-Saut dam, French Guiana - Emb289 P3 | ecosystem: Host-associated > Arthropoda: Insects > Digestive system > Gut ...
CCGTCGTTGTTGTACACGGCCAAGATGCGGTCCTGAATCTCTGGCTTGCAGGCGGCGCTGGCGTACACGGCCAGGTTTCCGCCTTTTGAATGCCCGCCCACATACAGCCGCCGATTTCGAAACTGAGCGGCCACGGCCTCCAGGTAAGCCAGCGCCTCTTCTTGGGCCGGAATTGAGGGCATAAAACTCATGTAAAAATCCTCTTTCCAGCCCACCAGGGAATGATCGGTGCCCCGAAAAGAAACGTAAGCCAGCTCCTGGCCGATCAGCAGGGTGACGGCGGCAAACTGGGTTCCTCGCTCATAGTCCAGCCGGTCTACAAAGCAGGTGAGTTGCAGGGGGCCAAAACGGCGGGTGGCTGCCGTTTTTTCCAATACCTGAACCGAGGACAGCATTGGGTTAAAGATGTCGAGCAGGCTGCCCTTGCTTCCTTGCTCGCTATGTTCAAAAAACCGGTGGGCGGCATCGGCAAGGGAAATGGAGCCTTGGCCCCCCAGGTTGGGCACGATACCCTGATAATCCACATACGAAAGCCAGGCCAGGATCAGATTATCTACCTGGTTTAGCGGCGCTTGGGCAAAGTCCAAATCGCCGCGCCAAATGAGGTAATCAAACAGATTTTCCATATTCTACAGTTCGATGTTTTTGCCTATAAACCCTTCTTGCTTTTGGCATGGGGCAGGAGTTTCAAGGCCCGATGAAGAAAAAAGATAAAGATATGGAGGAGAATCGATGCGCAGGCTGTTGGCAGGGTTATTCATCATTTTCATCATTTGTGCGCTGTGGGCGGGTAACTTCGGGGTGGCCTATGGGATCACCGAAGAAGACCGCACCTTTTTTATTGATAATCTGCTGGATATAGCCGACCATGAGATAGGCTACCAACGGGAGGCCCACGGCTACACCAAATACGCGGATTGGAGCGGCGGCAATAAATACGGCGAATGGTGCTCTGATTTTATGTCTTGGTGCGTGGCCCAAACAGACCTGCGTTTGGGCACCAACTATTTGCACTATCTATATCCCATGCAAACAGCCTGCGCTGTCGGCGTGCGCTGGTTTACCGAGCGGGGGCGGTATGTCACGGCTACCGGCGAGCTTAAGGGATTTGGCGCCCAGTGGTATTGGGAAGACGGGGTGTCGTTGTCCCAGCGCCCCTACATCCCCCAGCGCGGCGATTTAATTTACTTTGAGTGGTTCAGGTACAACCGGATCGACCATGTGGGCATCGTAGAATATGTGCAGATGGAACCCAGCGGCAGATACATCGTACATACCATCGAGGGCAATGGCAGGCTCAATGGCCAAAAGGTAAACGATGTAAGGCGCTTTTCGTACCCCCTGGACCACCCCACCATCCGGGCTTATGGTGTGATCCGGGACGATGTGGGCACCGATCTGACCCCCGGCAGCGTCGGCCCCCAGGTAGAGAGGCTGCAACGTTTGCTGGTGGAAGGCGGGTTTGCCGACTTTGAGCCAGACGGTGTGTACGGCGCACGCACCAGGCGAGCGGTAAGCGCACTGCAAGCCGTATATGGATTGGAAGAAACCGGCGTGGCCGGCCGGGCGGTGCAGCTTGTGCTGGGCCTGCCCCCGCAATAAAAAACAAAGGAGGAGTCCACATGTTTGATCGCTCCATCCCCATGCGAGGTTTCCACACCACCATCATCACCCACGAAGCCATCGACGCCATGATCCGCCTGATCGAGGAGGGCCTTGCCCCGCTGGGGTACAACACCCTGGTGTTTGAAATGCGCTACGCCTTCCGCTGTTTTCCGGAATACGCTACGGGCACCATCACCTTTGAGGATGCCCGGCGGGTGGCCGATGCCTGTGAGGCCCACGGCATCCGCCTGGTCCCCCTGTTGCCTTGCTTAAGCCACCAATCCAACCACGCTGGCCCCAGGGGTTTGCCCTACCCCTTGTTTCAAGTCCATCCCGAACTGCTGGAGCGGCAGGGCGTACCCTATGATACCGATTGGCCCGATTTTGCGCTGCACAGTTGGTGCGCCACCAACGACAAGGTGTACGACTACATCCTGCCCATGATCGACGATATGATCGACGCCTGCCGTGCCCAAGCCTTTCATATTGGCATGGACGAGCTGTTTGACGTGGCCATGTGCCCCGAGTGCCGTAAATTCAAGCCCGACGAACTGTTTTCGCGGGCTGTGAAAAAACTCCGCGATCACCTGGCGGCCAAGGGCATCGATACCATGATGTGGGGCGACCGCTTGTTAGACGCGCAAAAGATGGGCTATTCCATGTGGGAGGGCGACCGTTTTGACATCCATCCCGCCCTGCATCGTGCCGACGAAGTGACCCGGGACATCATCATTTGCGATTGGCATTACGATTGGCATAGCGCCGGTTACCCCTCGGTAGAAACGCTGATGCGGGAGGGGTTCTTTACGGTGCCCTCGGTGTTCCGCAACAAAGAAAACGCGCAGCACTTCTGGCTGCACGCGCTGGAGGCCCACTACCTGGGCAATCACTTTGGCTGGCCGGGCAAGCTGGGCGGATACCTGTGCACCAACTGGAAGGGCCTGGATGCCGAGCAGGTGGACAACATGCTGGCCGCCATTGCCGGGAAACCCGCCCCTGGGGGCGAGGCGGTTGGGTATGGTGTGGGCGAGGTGATTGCGATGATGGCGGGGAAGGGGAAGGTTTTGAAGTAATTCCTATTTGTTATCCACGGACGCGCTGTCTGCATACGCGGCGCGTCTTTTCTTGCCAAAATTAATCTCGAAACTCTAACAGTTTTATGGGTGAGATGTTCAGTGCATCCGCGAGCTTGAACAGAATCTCCATCGAGACATTTGAAATCATGTTGGGCGCTTCGATCACACTCATGTATTGTCGGCTTATGCCTGCTTTCTCGGCAAGTTGCCATTGCGTCATTCCTGCCTTCTTTCGGTACACGGTGACGTTAAATCCAAATTCAAGGTGCTTATCGTAATGCTCAAATGAAACGCCAGTGTTTTTTTCCGTGCGTTTGCTCACTTTTACTCACCTCAATGTAAGTGTAGCAACGCAAGGAAATGTTTATACCATTTTTGGATAGCATTGACTTATTATAATGAGTAAATTATAATGTAAAGAGAGCAATAGAAAAAGATAAATAGCCAAAGAAGGACGTGACATGATGGATTATCATGCGTTGGGGCAGCAAATGAGAGACCATAGAAAACACCTTGGGCGTACCCAAGCATGGGTCGCCTCTATGGCTGAACTATCCGTCTCATTCTATGGGCACCTGGAGCGTGGTACAAGAAAGGCCAGCATCGAGACCTTGCTTGCTCTCGCGCGCGTGCTGGAGACGACACCCGATACGCTGCTCGGCGTTGGCAATGAGTACGATCAGATCATGCCTGCAACCGTAACGGCATGCGTTGATTCCATGCGCTCACAGTTGGATCAGATCGAAGCATATTACGACACAAAAAGCAGCCGCAAAAAAACAGCCCGTGCGTACACGGGCGAGGTAATCGGTGGATGATGGAGAAGGGAGGATTTTGAGGTAATTGCTAGTTTTCCGCAGATATCATTTTGCGGATGCTGGCAAATGTGTCCTCAATCGGCGCGATCCGGCCAATATGCGTAGGAGTTCCAATTCATCTTTCATTATATTACCCTATCCTAGCAAACCGCTCTGTGGCTTTTAACGTATTCTCCCGCGTATTAAAGGCCGTAAGGCGGAAGTAACCCTCGCCGCTGGGGCCAAAACCCGCACCCGGCGTGCCCACAATGCGGGCTTCATTGAGCAGCAGGTCAAAAAAGGCCCAGGAATCCATTCCCTGCGGCGCTTTGAGCCAGATATAGGGTGCGTCCACCCCGCCGTACACGGTGAGGCCCTGGGCGCGCAGCCCCTCGCCGATGACACGGGCATTTTGCATGTAATAGGCCACCGTGGTTTCGGTTTGCTTTTGGCCCTCCGGGGTATAAATCGCCGTCGCCCCCCGCTGCACCGGGTAGGATACGCCGTTAAACTTCGTGCTCTGCCGCCGCTTCCACAGGGCGTTAAGCTCCAAGCGCTCCCCCTGCGCTCCGGCCACGGTTATCTTGTGGGGCACCACGGTATAGGCGCAGCGTGTGCCGGTGAATCCGGCGGTTTTTGAAAAAGAGCAGAACTCCACCGCTACTTCGTCGGCGCCCTCCACCTCGTAGATGCTGCGGGGGATGCCCGGTTGGGTGATGTAGGCGCGGTAAGCGGCGTCGTACAATATTACGGCGTCGTTTTCTTTGGCGTAATCCACCCACACCTTCAGCTGCTCGTAAGTCAGCGTGGTGCCGGTGGGGTTATTGGGATAACACAAGTATATGATATCCACCGGCACTGCCGGCAGCGAGGGCACAAAGCCGTTTTCTTCATGGCAGGGCAGGTAGATCAGTTGGTCCCACATGCCCGAGTCGTTCAGCCGCCCGGCCCGCCCGGCCATGGCGTTGGTGTCGACATATACCGGATACACCGGATCAGTGATGGCCACCACGCAGTCGTCGCTAAACAGCTCCTGGAAGTTGCCCACATCGCATTTGCTGCCATCGCTTATAAAAACTTCGTCATAAGCCAGGTCGATGCCCCGTGTTCCATAGTCAAACTCCCGGATGGCGTTTACCAAAAAATCATAGCCGTAGTCCGGCCCGTATCCACGGAAGGTAGCGGCGCGGGCCATCTCGTCCACGGCGGCATGCATGGCCTCCACCACCGCAGGGGCCAGGGGCTGGGTGACATCGCCGATGCCCAGGCGGATCAGCTCCTTGGCCGCATCTGGGTTTGCTTCGGTGAATTCCTTTACCCGCCGGGCGATTTCGGCAAACAGATAACTACCCTGTAACAATGAGTAATTCGGATTAGCTTTTGCCATATGTACCTCCAAGCCATTCTCCATCAAACACAAACGCCGCCGGGCCGGTTAAAAACACCCGGTCGGTATAGGGGTTCCACTCAATGTCCAAATCGCCGCCAAGCAAATGTACGGTTGCCCGCCGGTCGGTAAGGCTGGACAGGGACGAGGCCACCAGCGCGGCGCAGGCCCCGGTGCCGCAGGCCTGGGTTTCGCCGCTGCCTCGCTCCCACACCCGCATGCGCAGCGCGTCCCGGCCTACCACCTGCACAAATTCCGTGTTGATCCGTTGGGGGAACAGGGGATGCCGCTCAAAGGCCGGGCCCACGGTTTCCAAATCCAGCGTGGACGGATCGTGATCCACAAACACCACGGCGTGGGGGTTGCCCATGGACACGCAGGTCATGCGCCAGGAGCGGCCAGCAGCCTCGATGGGGGCTTGCACCACCCGCTCACCGGGCAGGGATACGCCGATCTCGTTGGGATGCAGCCGGGGTTCACCCATGTCCACGCGCACACTGTTTACGCTCCCGCCCCGCACCGACAGCCACACCGTACGTACGCCGGCCTTGGTTTCCAGCGTAAGCTCTTCTTTTTGTGTGAGCCCACGCTCGTACACATACTTGCCGATGCAGCGCGACGCATTGCCGCACATCTCCGCCTCCGAGCCGTCGGCATTAAAGATGCGCATGGAGAAATCCGCCACATCTGAGGATGCGATCAGCACCAGCCCGTCGGCGCCGATGCCCACATGGGGGCGGCTGATGGCCACTGCCAGGGCGGAGGGATCCGGCCCGAGCTGTTGTGATAATTGGGGTTCGCGGACGCAATCCACATACACGTAATCGTTGCCGGTGCCATGCATCTTGGTAAAGCGCATATGCTCCTCCTTTTTTGACACGGGTGCAATGAATACCAATCTTCCCATCCCAATTTCGGCGTGGTTTGTGCATTTCCTGCTTTTCTTTCATTTTATGCCCGCACGAGAGGGGCTATATCCGGTTTTAGGGCATAAAAAAAGAGCCGCTCACAGCGGCCCACAAGCACACCCATAGCAAAAGAATTCAGTAAGGCCTTACCCCATAAAACGGATGGCGACCAGCATCAAACACATAACCAAAGAAACAAACCCACGAACAGTTTCAAACGACTTCTTCATAACCGGAACCCTCCCTTTCATTAAGGTACATGCCTGCCTAGCCGATAAAGCGCAACGAAAGCAGCAGTGCAAACAGGGCCAGGGCAAGGAATCTGCGGGCGGCGGTGGACGCGATGACCGAGGTTTTTTTCATGCCTATATTCATTCGATGGATACCTTCTCTTTCATTACATAAATTGCTTTTAGAATTGCTTTTGCTTTAGCCCATAAAGCGGATGACGACCAGCATCAGGCTCAGGCCCAGGGAAACCAACCCACGGATAGCGGCGGAATTCTTCATGATCGGGCGCCTCCTTTCTTTTTTGTCTACGAACCGTTTGGTTACAGGCTGTTTTTTCAACTGAACGCATTATACCATGGATTTTCCCTAAAAACCGTTTATTAATCATATTTGATAAATGTAGACCTCACAAGGCTTTTTTATTAATCTGGACTTCATATTCGCTTTTGCACGGGCTTGCGGCAGTAACGCACCGGTTACCTTTTCAAAAGGTGTTGCCCGGCCGCATGTTATTACAATCTCCGATTTTTTTCTCTTTTTTATTGAGCCGAAATCTGCTATACTAGTGAGCGTAGCTAGATACCCTCACATATGGGGGAAAAGGAGGAAACACAATGAAGAAGGTACTATCCCTGGTGTTGGCGCTGGCGATGCTGTTTACGGGTTCCCTGGCGCTGGCGGGAGAACTGGCCCTGGTAACCGACATTGGAACCATCGACGACAAGTCCTTTAACCAAGGCTCCTGGGAGGGCTTGGCCTGGTACGCCGAAGAGAATGACATTTCCCATGAATACTACAGGCCCATGGACGCCAGCGCTGATGCGTATCTGGATAGCATCCAGCTGGCAGTGGAAAGCGGCGCAAAGCTCGTGGTAACGCCGGGCTTCCTGTTTGAGGGCGCGATCTTTATGGCCCAGGAAATGTATCCTGAGACCATGTTTGTGCTGGTAGACGGCGTTCCCAATGACGGCGAAACCCGGCTTGTTGGGGACAACACGGTGTCCGTCCTGTACGCGGAAGAGCAATCCGGCTTCCTGGCCGGCTATGCGGCCGTAAAAGAAGGCTACACCAGCTTGGGCTTCATTGGTGGCATTGCGGTGCCCGCGGTGGTACGTTTTGGCGTAGGCTTTGTGGAGGGCGCGGACTATGCCGCCCAAGAAATGGGCCTGGAGCCTGGCGCCGTAACGGTGAACTTCAGCTACAGTGGCGTGTTCTGGCCCACACCCGAAGTGCAGGCCATGGCTGCGTCCTGGTACAACGATGGCGTTGAGGCAATCTTTGTGGCCGCCGGTGGCGCCACCAGCTCCGTAACCGCAGCCGCCGAGGCGGCCGAAGACAAGTGGGTCATCGGCGTGGACTCGGATCAGAGCGAAATGTCCCCCACGATCCTCACCTCCGCCCTCAAGACCCTGCAGACCTCCGTGTACATGGCGATTGCCGCGATGTACGACGGCGAGTTCCCCGGCGGTGAAATTTGGGTTATGGGCGCGGACAACGATGGCGTGGGCCTGCCCATGGAAACCTCCCGCTTCGCCACCTTCAACCAGGCTGACTACGACGCCGTGTATGCCAAGCTGGTATCGGGCGAGATCGAGGTAGTCACCGATGACGATCTGGAAGATGGCAGCACACCCGATTTCCCCTGCGAAGTCGTTATTTACACCGTGTTCCAGTAACAGCATAACGTGCATTGGCCGGGCGGTATCCGCCCGGCTCCTTTCTTATTTTATGGCTGTGAGCGGCGGGACGCCGAGGGCGGCGTCCCCTACAGAATTACGGCCATGCCCGTTCGTTCCTATTGTAGGGGACGCCGCCCTCGGCGTCCCGTCCCATGTCGATTCAGATTAAACAAGGAGTGTCTACATGGACAACGTGTCGGAAAAGACAGCAAAAAACACGCCCGAAATTGCCCCCCCCGAATACGTCATCGAAATGCTGCACATCACCAAGGATTTTCCGGGCATCCGGGCCAATGACGATGTGTCGCTTCAGCTCAAAAAAGGTGAAATCCACGCGCTGCTGGGCGAAAACGGCGCAGGCAAGTCTACGCTTATGGGCGTACTCTTTGGCCTGTACTCCGCCGAAAAGGGCGAAATACGCAAAAATGGCAAAGCGGTGCGCATCCACAACCCCAACGATGCCAATACGCTGGGCATCGGCATGGTGCATCAGCACTTTAAGTTGGTGCACAACTTTACCGTGCTGGAAAACATCGTTTTAGGCGTAGAAACCACAAAAGGCGGCGTGCTGCGCATGGACGAAGCCCGTGCGGAAGTTACGGCCCTTTCCCAACAGTACGGGTTGATGGTGGATCCCGACGCCCGCATCGAGGACATCACCGTGGGCATGCAGCAGCGCGTTGAGATCCTCAAGATGCTATATCGCCATAATGAAATTTTGATCTTCGACGAACCCACGGCTGTCCTAACCCCCCAGGAGATCGACGAATTGATGAAGATCATGAAAAACTTAACGTCCGAAGGCAAATCCATTTTGTTTATTACCCACAAGCTCAACGAGATCAAGCAGGTGGCTGATCGCTGCACGGTGCTTAGAAAAGGCCGCTGCGTGGGCAGCGTGGAGGTAGCCGGCGCCACCCGGGAGCAAATGAGCGAGATGATGGTGGGCCGCAAAGTGGAGTTTGAGATACAAAAAGCGCCCATGAAGCCTGGCGGCAAGGCGGCGCTGGTGGTTCAAAACCTTACGGTGCGCAGCAAACACCACGGCAAGCCCAGGGTAAACAACGTTTCTTTTGCCGTGCGCCAGGGAGAGATACTGTGCATCGCAGGCATCGACGGCAACGGCCAAAGCGAGCTGGTATACGCTTTGGCCGGATTATTGGCTCCCGAGAGCGGGCGCATCTTTTTGGGCGATGAAGAGATCACGCGGGACAGCGTCCGCCAACGCAACGACGCGGGCCTCTCCCACATCCCCGAAGACCGGCACAAACACGGGCTGGTGCTGGACTACAGCTTGGCCGAAAATCTTATTCTTAAGAATTACCACAAGCGTGGGTTTCAGCAAAACGGTTTTTTGCGGTTCGATAAGGTGGCGGATTACGCGGGCCGCCTGATCAAGGACTTTGACATCCGCAGCGGCCAGGGGATGCGCACACCGGCCCGCAGCATGTCCGGCGGCAACCAGCAAAAGGCCATCGTGGCCCGTGAGATATGCGAGGATCCCAAGGTGCTCATTGCCGTGCAGCCCACCCGCGGGCTGGACGTGGGCGCAATCGAGTACATTCACCGGCGGATCATTGCCGCACGGGACGAAGGGAAAGCCGTGCTGCTGGTGTCATTGGAGCTGGAAGAGGTGCTGAGCATCTCCGACCGTATCCTGGTGATTTACGAGGGTGAGATCGTGGCCGATTTGGATGGGGCAGGGGCCACCGCCCAGGAGTTGGGCTTGTACATGGCCGGTTCCAGAAAGGGGGAGGCCGTATGAGCAAAGGCACTGGATTCTTTAAGGCTCTGGGACGTGTGTCTTTGGGTGTGTTGCCGTCGCTGATCGCCATCGCCATCGGCCTGGCCTTTGGGTTTGTGATCTTATTGATTTCAGATTCGTCACGGGCCGTAGACGGCTTGAAGATGATCGCCTCCGGGGGGTTTACCGGCGGCATGAAGGGTACGGGCAATGTGCTCTATTTCGCCACGCCGTTGATCATGACCGGCCTGTCGGTGGGTTTTGCGTTTAAAACCGGGCTATTTAACATCGGCGCGTCGGGCCAGCTGTTGATGGGCGCGTTTGCGGGCATCTACGTGGCCCACAATGCCACCTGGATACCCCAGCCTATGCTGTGGGTGGTGTGCCTGCTGACAGCCATGTGCGCGGGCGCCCTCTGGGGTATGATTCCCGGGCTGTTTAAGGGGTTGCTCAACGTGCACGAGGTGATCGCCTGCATCATGTGCAATTACATTGGCCTGTATGGCGTGAACTACATGATCCGCAACAGCAATATATACGATAGGCTCAAAAACCAAACCGTCAACATCCCCCACGCCGCCATCCCCAGGTGGGGGCTGGACGAGATTTTTCACAACGAAATGGCCAGTGGTTTTAAGGATGCCTCCAGCGTAAACGGCGGCATACTGATCGCTATCCTGCTGGCGGTGGTGATGTATTTTGTGCTCAACAGAACCACCTTTGGCTACGAACTCAAAGCCTGCGGCCACAACCGGGACGCCAGCCGTTATGCCGGGATCAACGAAAAACGCAGCATTATATTTTCTATGATGATCGCCGGGGCCTTGGCCGGCGCGGCGGGCGGGCTGATTTTCTTGGCCCCGTCCAACGGCCCCAGCATCCGGGTGGAAGAGATTCTTGCCCCACAGGGTTTCAGCGGCATATCCGTGGCGCTGTTGGGCTTATCGAACCCCATCGGCATCATATTCTCGGGTCTGTTTGTGGCCTACATCAGCCAGGGCGGCTTTTTCTTGCAAAGGCTCAACTACATGCCGGAGATCATCGACATCATCATTGCGGCCATCATCTACTTCAGCGCCTTTGCGCTGCTGGTACAAAACCTGATCGCCACCGCAGGGCGAAAGCGTAGTGCCCGGCGGGAGCGCGAAGACGATGCGGATGATGCTGCTGTCCCAGAAGAGGAGGCTAGCACATGAGCGATTTGTTTGATACCATCGTATTCCTGGTGCAGCAAATGTGGTTCTTTTCCATCCCGCTGCTGATCGTGGCCCTGGGCGGCATGTTCTCCGAGCGCAGCGGCGTGGTAAACATCGCCCTGGAAGGCATCATGGTGGTGGGCGCGTTTTGCTCCATCCTGTTTATCAACTTGATGCAAGACAGCATGAGCGGCCAGGGCCTGCTGCTGCTGGCCATGCTGGTGGCCATGGGCAGCGGCGTGCTGTTTTCGCTGCTGCACGCGTATGCCTCTATCAATCTGCGCAGCAACCAAACCATCAGCGGTACGGCCCTAAATATGTTCGCACCCGCATTTGCCATCTATACGGCACGGGTAATCCAAACCAACAGCGTGCAGCAGGTGGAGTTTACCAACACATTCCGTATCCCCAGCGTACCGCTGCTTGGCGACATCCCCATACTGGGGCCCCTGTTTTTTCAAAGAACATATATCACCACCTTCATTGGCATCGCTATACTGATCATAGCCACCTTTGTGCTGTATAAAACCCGGTTTGGCCTGCGCCTGCGGGCCTGCGGCGAACATCCCCAAGCGGCGGACTCCATGGGTGTCAACGTGTTTAAGATACGTTATGCCGGGGTATTGCTTTCGGGCGCATTGGCCGGATTGGGCGGGCTGGTGTTTGTGGTGCCTACTTCCACCAACTTTAACGCCACGGTGGCGGGGTACGGATTCCTGGCGCTGGCGGTGCTTATCTTTGGCCAGTGGAAACCCCTGCGCATCCTGGTGGCCGCCCTGTTCTTTGGTTTGATGAAGACGGTTGCTTCGGCCTACTCGGGCATATCTTTTTTGCAAGGGCTGCCCATCCCCAGCGATATTTACAAAATGATCCCCTACCTGGCCACGTTGATTGTGCTGGCCTTTACCAGCAAGCGCTCCCAAGCGCCCAGGGCCAGCGGCGTGCCGTATGATAGAGGCGGGAGATAATGACATTTCCCATATAATGACGCATTCCTTTTATACCGTTTGGAGGTGGAGGTTTGACTGTGTTAGGATGGCTGCTCGTTGCGTTTGCCGTGATTGCATTCGTTGCGATGCTGTTGCATAGGTTTGCGGGTTTGAGCAAGGTGTTCTGTTGTGCGCTATTCCTCGCACTGTGTGCGTGTGCCGTGACCGTGGGTGCAGTAGCGCGGTGGATGCCGCAAGCATATAGGCCTGTGATGCGTATGGAGGCACTGTGGGAAGAAAATCACCCCCCCCCCCCGGGGGACATATGGCTCCGGAACGCGTTTAGCACGATGGGGAATCGCTCCACGTCTACCTTTCCTAGGGTGATAGCTAGTGCTGGTGCTTGGGCCCTTGCCGAGGATGGGCTACGTTGGCAGGCGGAATCCGGAATGGGAACCCAAACCGATGTGATCGAAGTCTCACTGCCAGCAGCTGAGGGGTACTCCCTGTTTTTCTTTGGCAACCGGCAAACCGGCAAGGTGTTGCTTTCCTACCCCGATACGGGCGAAAGCGAGGTTATCGATACCTGGCGGGACAGTAGCGAATGGGAAAGGATATTTGTGGACATTGGCTTGAACGGAACCGATACCCTCGGGCGGATGCGACGGGACATGGCGATTGCTTTTGTAGGGTGCGCTGCGGCTTCGGCCGCGCTGTTTGCCCTGCTGTATCCTTTGTTGCGTCGGCATCGCCGCATTTTGGGAGGCGTGTGGCGAACCTGGGGGGAGAAACAAAGGATTCATCTAGATTTACCAGACGCCGCATGTCAAAAGATTTGGAAAAGGATTCCCTCCTATACGAAAACTACTTTTTTTTCGGCGATAGCCTCTGGGTTACTCACCCACACCTTTATGTTCACAAACAAACTTCCCGGCTGGGATGAATTTTGGCAATTGTTTCACACAATGCACTATCCACAGAGCGGACGATGGTTGCAATGGCTACCAGCCGCATTTAGCACGTCCTGGAGCATGCCGTGGGTTAACGGCCTTCTGGGGATTCTCTATCTTTCATTCTCCGCTTGTTTAATTGGAGCTCTTCTGAAGATAAAAACGCCGCTGTACTGCGTTTTACTGGCAGGAATTATCCAGGTTTTTCCTTTGAATGCTTCGACATTTGCTTTTATGCAGTGTGCGGATGCTTATTTCTTTGCCTTGCTGTTGAGTTGTCTTGCCGCCTATTTAACTGTGCGATACCGCTTCGGGTTCTGCGCAGGCATCGGTTTACTTGCTTGTTCGTTAGGGATTTATCAGTCTTACTTTCCTATTGCGGCAGGCTTGTTTGTTGCGGTGCTAATCCTTGATGTACTCTCAGGGGAGGACCAAAAACGAATCCTGTTGCATGGAGGGCTACATGCGGCAACGCTGGCGGCGGGGATGGTCCTTTATTTGCTCGTGGCAAGAATACCATGATGAATATTCAAATTTACCGCCGTGTAGATGGAATGGGTACAATCCCCCTTTCGGATCTCCCGCGCCTTATCGAACGAGCGTATAGATTCTCTGTTGTATATTTTTGGAACAACTATGGTTCCGATAAATTCGATGCAATGAAGTACTTTTTTCTGCTTGTTGCGCTGTTATCCGGAGGTTTGATTATTTGGCTGATTATGCGCAACAAAACCCTTCTTCATATTAAAAAACTTTCACTTCTTTCCGGGTTGATTGTTCTTTTTCCGCTAGCCATTAACCTTATTCATGTTATGGTAGGCACGAGCACTCGGGTGGATTATCTGGTGATCTATGGCATAATTCTCGCGCCCATATTTTGCCTATCAGTGCTACAATTAGCAGGAGAAGAAGTCAGGAAAGAAAAAAGTCCGCGCAGTTGGGCCATTCCAGTAATTAGCTGGGCGGTTGTCATAGCGCTTCTATTTTGTGTTTATGGATACTGGTTGCGCTCCAATCAGGCATACCTCAAACTGCACTTGGCCTACGAGCAAGGATATGCTTACTCCAATACGCTTTTGACCCGGATACAAAGCGTCGAAGGTTTTACGCATGAGGAAAAAATCGTTTTTGTTGGCAGCCCAAAAGTGGAGCCTTCTGCGCCGGAGCTGCGGGATTTGGGAGGAATGAGAGGGATTATTAACAGCATTCCTGGAGATGATTCGCGAAACGGGATGCTTACCGCCATGTTGCGTAATTACTTAGGCAATACACAAGCAATCGTCAGCCCTTCCAAGGAGGAATTAGCAGAAATGGGTCTTCAAGAAGTTGCCGGTAAAATGCCTTTCTATCCAGCATGCGGTTCGATTGTTCGGGTGAGGGACTGGATTGTGGTGAGATTCTCAGAGCAGTAACCCTATGACCGAGGAGGACGTTAGCATCAAAAACTATGGCGTTGTGATCCCCCGGGTGCTGCTGCCCGCACCGGATGTCGATTTAACCAAGTGGGCAGTGGTGGCTTGCGACCAATTTACCGCCGAGCCCGATTACTGGCAGCAGGTAGAGGAGATCGTAGGCGACGCGCCTTCGGCCTATCGTTTGATCCTGCCCGAGGCATTTTTGGCCGAAGGCAAACGCCGCGCACCGGTGATCCACCATACGATGGGCGATTATATGGCGCGGGGCGTATTGCGGGAGGCTGTACATGGCTTTGTGCTGGTGGAGCGGACCATGGCCGCTGGTCAGCGGTTGGGCCTGGTTTTGGCCGTGGATTTGGAGCAATACGATTTTTCACCCGGTGCGCGCAGTTTGATCCGCCCCACCGAGGGTACCATCATAGACCGCCTGCCGCCCCGTGTGCGCATTCGCCAGGGCGCAACGATTGAATCGCCTCATGTGATGCTGTTGGTGGATGATCCTGATTGCCAACTGATCGAGCCGCTGTATGGCACGCGGGATTCTCTCCGCCCCCTATACGACTTTGAGCTGATGATGGGTGGCGGGCGGCTTCGGGGCTGGGCGGTGGAGGAGCCGGAGCACATGGTCGGGATTAACAACGCGCTGGAGGCGCTTGATGCCCACTCCGATGGCCTGCTGTTTGCCATGGGCGACGGCAATCACTCCCTGGCCACTGCCCGGCAGTGCTGGCTAGATCTGCGCGAAGGGTTAACGCCGGAGCAGCGCCAGGAACATCCCGCACGATTTGCCCTTGCCGAGGTTGTCAACCTGCACGATAAGAGCCTGAACTTTGAGCCCATCCACCGGGTGCTGTTTCACGTGTCGCCCCAAGAGGTGGGGGATGCGTGGGCGGCGCACATTCACGCGCCACCTACCACAGGCAACCAATGCTGGCAGGTGCCGGGGACGCCGGGCAAACTGGCCGTGGCGGTTGTGCAGGATTTTTTGGATGGCTTTGTGGCTGGGCATCCGGATGCTGAAATCGATTATATACACGGCGAAGAGGCCGTGCGAACCCTTTGCCGTGTGCCAAATACCGTCGGGTTCTTGCTGCCCGCCATGGACAAGGCCACGTTGTTCCCGGCGGTGCGTGCCGGTGGCGTGCTGCCGCGCAAAACGTTCTCCATGGGGGAGGCGTGGGAGAAGCGGTATTATGTGGAGTGTAGAGCGATAGGCTAAACCGACTTATCTGTACATAGGCGGTTTTTTTGCTTGTCAATACATATTGTAATGCGTATAATTGGGGCAGGAGTGAAGACAATGTTGAAAGTATATCCGGTCATCCTGTCGCCAGCCGACGTGGGATATGTTGTGAGTGTGCCCGACCTAGACATTGATACCCAAGGAAAAGATTTGGCAGAGGCAATTTCCATGGCCCGCGACGCGATTGGACTGTGGGGCATCTGCGAACAGGATGATGGCCGTGAGGTTCCAGAGCCATCGATGGCCGAACCCGAGCATGAGGAAAATGAGTTTGTTTCCTGGGTAGACATCGATTTTGATAAATATCGCCTAATGAGCGACAGAAGCACGGTGCGCATGAACATCACCCTCCCGAAATATTTAAAAGCCCTTGGAGAAGAAGCGGGCATCAATTTTTCGCAGGAGCTACAAGAGCGATTGAAGGAACGTTTGCAGTATTCGCCATCATAACGATTATGCACAAACAATCATGGCAAAGGGGTTATTTAAGTGACCGACATGCTCAATCTGGCCCAAGCCGCAAAAAAAGCCGCCATCCATTTGGCGGCCACACCCCATGAAGTGCGCAACACGGCACTGTTGGCAATCGCCGACGCCCTGCGCGCCCGCCAGGATGAAATATTCGCAGCTAACGCCGCCGATATGGAGCAGGCCCAGGCCGATGCGCTCGATGCGCCGCTCCTTAAGCGCCTGCGTTTTGACGCCGCTAAACTTGGCGAGGTACTGGAGGGCATTGCCGCCCTGACTGGGTTGCCCGATCCCATAGGCGAAACCCAGCGCGCCACCGAACTTTCACCCGGCCTGAATCTGTACCGTGTGGCTTGCCCCATTGGGGTGATCGGCGTGATATTTGAATCCCGGCCCGATGCGCTGGTGCAAATCGCCTCCCTGTGCCTCAAGAGCGGCAACGCCGTGCTGCTCAAGGGCGGGCGCGAGGCAGCCCGTACAAATCGCGCGCTGTTTGCCGCTCTCACGGAGGGGCTTGATGCTGTCGGCATCCCCCAAGGCTGGGCCGGTCTGCTGGAAAGCCGAGAGGAAGTAGCCCAGATGCTGCGCCTGGATGGGTGTATCGACCTGATCATCCCCCGCGGCAGCAACGACTTTGTGCGCTACATCATGGACAACAGCCGCATCCCGGTGCTGGGCCATGCCGATGGGCTGTGCGCCGTGTATATCGACCGCGCCGCCGACATCGATATGGCCGTAAGTGTGGCTGTGGACAGCAAAGCCCAGTATGTGGCCGTGTGCAACGCCGCCGAGACCCTGCTGGTGCACAGGGAGATCGCGCCATTGGCATTGCCCACCATGGCCCGGGCGATGACAGAAGCCGGGGTGCGGCTCAAAGGCTGTGCCCGCACCCAAGCGCTGATCGACTGCGAGGCGGCCACGAACGCCGACTACGACACCGAGTACCTCGATTATGTGATGGCGGTGCGCATCGTGGATTCGCTCGATGAGGCGGTGGCGCACATCAATGCCTACGGCTCCGGCCACACCGATTGTATCGTGACCTGCGATGCCGAGGCCGCCCGCACATTCTTGACCCTGGTGGACAGCGCGGGCGTGTACCATAATTGCTCCACCCGCTTTGCAGACGGTTTCCGTTATGGGTTGGGCGCCGAGGTGGGCGTGGCAACCGGCAAGATACACGCCCGCGGCCCCATGGGGCTGGAGGGTTTGTGTACCTACAAGTACAAATTGCTTGGCGAAGGCCATGTTGTGGCGGAGTTTGCGGATGGCAAGCGGCGGTTTACGCACCTCGCCTTAGAAAATAGCAAATAAAAGTAGTACGCCATACCAACTAATACATTACGTTTTTTGCCGATGCCGCAGGGAACGGAATCCCTCCACCGCTGCGGCGGTCCCCCTCCCTTTAACAAGGGAGGTAGGGCTTACACAAGCAAACTGGCCGTTTTTACCTTGCCCCCCTTGTTTAAGGGGGCCGGAGCGCCGTCGCGCCAGTGGCGCGATGAGACGGCGCGGAAGGCCAATGAGCCACAGAGCGCCACAGCGCGACAATGGCGAATTGAGGAGAGGGCCACCGCAGTGGCGGGGGGA
>Ga0123356_10003197_pt1 | contig 17207 bp, 12 predicted proteins | sample TergutEmb28metaG_2_FD_92546 | JGI IMG/M metagenome (GOLD analysis project Ga0123356, IMG submission 92546) | Embiratermes neotenicus P3 segment gut microbial communities from Petit-Saut dam, French Guiana - Emb289 P3 | ecosystem: Host-associated > Arthropoda: Insects > Digestive system > Gut ...
CGTATCAGCTGGAGCACCTCGAGTTCACGAGTCGTAAGGTCTTCCTCGCCCAAGTGCTCTGCGAGCCGGGCCGCCACTTCGGCAGGAATATGCTTTCGGCCGGCGTGTACGGACCGAATTACGGCAAGTATTTCGGTCTTCGGCATGCTCTTCAGCAGGTAGGCCGATGCTCCCGCTCGCATGGCGCGCTGGATTTCGGCATCGCCCTCTGAGGTGGTCAGCATGATGATGCGGGCTTGGGGAAACTCGCCTCGAATGGCGATGAGAGCATCCGTGCCGTTCGTGCCGGGCAAACGCAAATCCATCAGCGTAATATCAGGTCGAACACGGCGGAATTCGGCCAGAGCCTGTTCGGCATTGGCCGCTTGAGCCACCATACACATATCTGGCTGCGAAGCCATGATGGTACTCAGCCCTTCGCGAAAAACAGGGTGATCTTCAACGCTCAGGATCCGAATGGGCTTGGGGTCTGGCACCGCAATTGTCTCGGTCGAACATTGTACGCCGGGAAACCTTACCCATAGCGCTTTCAAACTTCTTTACCCTTTGAAATAGTGCCGACCCGCAGTTGCCATAACGCAGAGGCCTATCGTTAACCCCGACCGAGACGTTCTGCTCCGTTCCCGGATCTTTCGGTCGTCTGTACCGACGCGTGCGCGAGCAGCAACTTTGTTGAATTTCGAAACCCAAAAAATCAACGACATTTCCTTGAAAGAGCGACCCCTTGCGGATATAACTCTTCGGTGTGCTCACGCAGCATCTTCGAATCTGAGTGTCCTGCCACCCGCGCAAGCTGAATTTCGGCTTGTCGGCATCCAAGCACTTCCCGTGTAGTTGCACCAAGGCAACGACAGCGAGTCCGCTTTGAGTGGAAAATTCAAGCGCTTCGCGTCGATTGCGCAGCCCATTTCCATTTTTGGGAAGGGGCGACGGTCGTTACTACAGTCACTGACAATACCTTCAACCAACGAGGATTTCCATGCATAAAGCCAGCTGTACAGTCGTGAAAAGTGTCCTTGTAGCGGGCACATTTGTACTTGCTTCCCTGCCGGTCTCGGCGCAGCGCATCTCTGCGGATACCGTCAAAAACGGTCGCTTCCCTGAAGCGCTTCGCGGCCACCTCGACGGACGCCCCGACAAGTCCATCCATCACCTGTCGACTTCCGGCAGTCAGGCCGGCTCCGTCGCCGCTGCGTTCGCCAAGGCCGGCAAGCCGCCGCGAGCGATCGTCTCGCCGTTTTTTTTCAAGAGCTCGCGCAGCGGCTCCGTCAACTACGGCTTTGTGGTCGGCCCCGATCCCTTCGGCGGCCGCGATCGCTTCGGCGCCCCCGATCGCTTCGCCGGCCACAATGATCCCAACAGCACCTCGGTCAAGACCTTCATAGTTCCCCTCGTCATCAAGGTTCACCAGGTAGCGACCGACTTCTCCGTGGATGCCAACAATAACCTGATCCTTGCCGGAATCAAGGATCAGGAGGCGACCTACGACCCCAACACGGCAGCGCCCGCATGCCTTGGCCCGAAAAACAACGTTCCCTTCACCCTCGCCGTCCAGTCGCCCGTCTTTGAGAATCACCACTGGGTCTGGGGCGGCACCGACCTGGGCGACGCGCAATACGACGAAGCCTTCCAGCGTGCCAACTTCTGGAATTCCACCGGCGAGTCCTCCGGCAGGTACGGCCTCTCTCTCGACACACAGACGCTGCCACCGCTCGTCATCGATTTCCCCAAAGGCAGCGGCATCGGCCTTCCCCAGTCCAGCTCGTTGTTCAACTACTCCGCCTGCGCGCCCACGGTCCTGGTTGACTTCAACCTCTTCGACGAATACCTCGACTACATCGCGATTCCGCAGATGGCGGCAGCCTACGGCGTCAACTCCGGCAACTTCCCCGTGTTTATCGCCGGGAACGCGCTCTGGGGCGCGGTGATCGGCCAGCTTCCCTACTACGAACCTGAGGCCGCCGGCTATCACAGCATCAGCAGCGTCGACCCGGCACAGACTTACGGTGTCACCCAGTTCGGCGACGAGAACTTCTTCACCTGGCCTGACGCTGTCCCGCTCTCTCATGAAGTCGGCGAGTGGATGAACGATCCCACAACCGCCAACGAGGTCCAGCTCTACAACGTCGCGGCCGCCTCCAGCCCCAATGGGCCCGTCGCCTGCCAAGGTAACTACGAAGTCGGAGACATCCTGGCCGGCTTCTTCATGCCCCCGGTCACCGGTAAGAACGGCTACACCTACACCCTCCAGGAGCTGGCCTTCTTCTCCTATTTTTATGGGGGCCCCTCCTTCGCCGCCAACGGCTGGTACTCCAACAACAACACCCTCACCCGGGACGCCGGCGCCGTCTGCAGTCCCTTCTAAACCGCCGCTTCCGCCTCCTCAGGTCCGGGATTCCCGTTCCACGGGCATCCCGGACGCTGCCCATTGCCCGCGTTTCCAAGTGGTAAAAAGGCGCCCGCAGCAAGCTGCCAACTTGATGAGCCTACTTGGATGAAAACGCAAGCAGTACGTTACCTGGCATACCACCCCATTGACCGTAGCCAGAGTTCACAAAGACAGTGCCGTCGACAACTGCGGGGCCGGCGTCGTCGAGTGAGCCTCCGTGCGCCGGTTTGCCATTGACGGTCACAAACTCGCCGTTGGTGTCGAAATCCCACAGAACCTTTCCGGTCGAGGCAGCGTAAGCGCGAAAGTGACCGTCGACAGAACCGGAGAACACCACACCTGGAACGGCTGTTAATGCAGCGGATTGTGCGGGTGAGCAGTCGTTTCGCGAAGCCTCACACGGCGTTGCGGCGGCGCTCCACACGATTTTGCCGGTCTTGACCTCAAGCGCGTAAAGACCCCCTCCCTTTTTAGGATCCAGCACCAGTCGATAGCCTTTGGAGGACTTCGAGTCAGGCACAGCATTCAGCCCCAGGTCGGAAATCGCTACGTACACATTCTGGCCATCGGATGCCGAGCCCCACTGGCTGCCTCCTAAGGGCCCACCCTGACCGACGCGCGTCTGCCAGAAAATCTTGCCCCGTGAATCGGGGTCAATGGCATGCACCATGCCTGACTTTTGCGCGATGACCAATTCCCGCCTGCCTGGGCCAACGCCAATCAGAATCGGAGGCTGCCCAAAATCGGAATCGGCGCCGTGATCGTCGGGGCAGTTGCCTGGGATCGGAATCCCGCAGGCACTGTTAAAGGCGTCGTTGTGAGTTAGCTGAGCGGCCCACAGCAGATTGCCGGTCTTCAGATCCAGGGCGAGCACGGCGTCGCTGGTGGCCGTGGGCGGATCTGAGTAGTTGTCTCCGGTTGCCACGTAAAGGACTCCTGATTGCTCGTCAATGGTCGGGCTCGACCAGATGCCTGCGCCGGATGGGCCAAACTGCTGGCTTCCGGCAGCGCTCTTGTGAGTTGGCTTCGGAGTTTCCGGAATTGTGAAAGTTTGCCAGAGGCGATTGCCGGTCGTGGTGTCCAGAGCCACGATGCTGCCTCGGAAGGTGCAACACTGGTATGTGGGGTCGGCGGCTATGGATTCTTCAAAGGACGAGAACGGCTGGTAAACGACGCCCTTGTAATAACGCGGCGTGCCGGTCGCAAGGGTGGCGAAGTGATCGACCGGGCGTACTTTCCAGATCAACGCGCCGGTTTGTGCATTCACTGCGTAGACGTGCGCTCCGGCATCGGAAAAGAAAACCGCCTCCTGGTTGCCGGACTGGCCCATGGTCGCGCCGGAACGCAGAGGCGCATCGGCGCGGAATCCCCAAAACGTGCAGCCCGAGTCGGGATCGAGCGAGTATAGAACCCCCGTGCTTGAGCCGATAAACAGACGCCCGCCCGCGATCATCGGTTGAGATCGTGCTTCCGTCACATCGCCCAGGTTGAAAGCCCACTTTAACTTGAGTTTAGGAACCTCCGCCGCTGTCAAACCAGCGGAGGAGGCGTTCTGAAATCGAGAATTTGTGGGGCCTGGACTCCAGCCATTCCACCCAGCAAGACTTGCGCCAGTGCCGAGTGTGGGTTCGGTCTTGCAAGTGCGAGCGATTTCTGGAACGCCGGAGTTCTTATCGCCTGCCGGGGCGATATAGCCGATGAGAGCGAGAATCTGGGCGCTGGACAGATCCGCCACCTGAGTTTTCATCGTTCCGCGTGTGAGTGCCATGTAAATCGCTTCGCCACTCATCTTTTTGATAGTGGCCAATGACGGGACGCGCTGTGCCGGCGCGTCGTGGCAGGCAGCGCAATGCTGTTTGTAGATTTGAGCTCCATCCTGGGCGTGCAACATGTACGTAATCAGAACAAATGCACCCACGTATCGCATGTTGGTTCTCCTGTTCGATTGCTGAATCGCTGACGCTGATTTGTTCCTTGCTGCGCGGGGTGAACTATCCGACCCGGCTCAGGCGGCGCGTTGAAAGCATTCCAAGAAGCAGAGTGACGGTCACGAGCACGCCGATACAAAGAAGAGGCGTGGCATGGCTCGAAGGTCCATTTCCAAAAGAAAGCGCATCCATGCTTTCCGCGCCCGCCAAATGCAGGCTCAGCTTGTTGAGATAAAACGCAGGCGAGATAAACTCCAGCGGTTGAACGGATTTGGGCAGCGGATAAAACAAACCGCCCAGGTGCATCATCGGTATATAAGCCAGATTCACAAAAGCCGGAGCGCTCTTTGCCGATGCACGGGTGCCGACAAAAAGTCCCAGCGCGCAGAAGACAAGCGAGCCGAGTACGTTGATGACTGTGAGCAGCAGATATTTGCCGAAAGTGATTCTGGCATGACCGATAAAAACCGCGGCGAGGATCAACGTAATCATGATGATAAAGGCGCACATCATCGTCATGACCATCTTGGCCAGAATATAAGACGCCGTAGGCATCGGTAGAGCGCGTTTCAGCCGCAGCAGGCCCTGTTCTCTCTCTGCCGCCACGGCCACGCCGAACCCGAACATACCTGGACCCATTACGCCGAACGTCGCCCAGTTCACAAACATGGTGGGAACAAGCCGCGGATCCCCGTGGCTCATACTGCCGACGAGAAAAATGCCCACTAATACATAAAAAACAATCGGCATGCCGAAGAATGGGATGGCAAAGGCCGGCACACGCCATGCGCGAATGGTTTCGTACTTGGCTTCCATCCAATAGGCCCGCCACACGTGGCTGCCCGACATGCGAATTCCGCCGGAGAATTTGTTTTCCAAGGCTACGGTAGCTGCGGTCATTGCACACTCTCCTGTGTAAGCTCGGTGAAAATCTGGGCAAGTCCTGCCCGGTGAATCTCCAAATCCTGAAGGTCCTCATCCTCCCGCAACAGCTGCCGCACGACGGCTTCAGCATCGCCTGCGGTGATCTGCAAACCTTTGCGATCGCGGCGCACGCTCTGCACCTGCTTCCATGTCCGAACCTGCTCCACTGACAAACTGCTCGAACATGAAATCTGTTTCCGCACCACCAGGGCTCGCATTTCATGCATCGTGCCCGAAGCGATCAATCGCCCTTTGGCCAGCACTGCCACGCGGTCTGCCAATGCCTCAGCTTCTTCGAGGTAGTGCGTGGTGAGAACAATGGACGCCCCCTCGCTGATCATTCTTCGTAGCGTGGACCACATCAGCTCACGCGATTGCAGGTCGAGCCCCACCGTGGGCTCATCCAGAAATAGGAGCTTCGGTCGCCCGCAGATTGCCAAGGCAAACTGCACCTGCCGCTTCTGTCCTCCCGAAAGCTTTCCATACGGACGGTCGGCAAGCGCTTCGGTATGCGTGAGTTGCATGGCCGTCGCGGGACTCATCGGATGGGGATAATAACTGGCGACGAGCCCGATCTGTTCGCGGACGCGCAGTTCGGAAACCAGGGCCGCTTCCTGCATCATCACGCCGATCTGGCGCCGGGCTTCGATCTGGAAGGGAGATCGCCCGAACAGAAGTGCCCTCCCTGAATCCGGTTGCTGAAGTCCCAGCAACAAGGAAATGGCCGTGGTCTTCCCTGCGCCGTTCTGCCCCAGTAAAGCGAAGAGCTCTCCCGTACGAATCTGCAAGTCCAACCCGTCCAGCGCGACGACCTTTCCGAATCGCTTTCGAACCTGGGTAAGTTCGGCCAAACATTCGTGTTTCATAGTGCCTCCGGGGAGACTCTGGACCCGCCCTCGCGTCCGGAAAAGGCGTTTTTGACCAATGGCCGCAATAAGCTGACCAACTGGAGGAGGGAATGGACGAAAATGGAGTGAGATCAGAACGGATTGGTGGCTAGCGCGCGCAATTTTTCCTGATAGGTGCGCCCGGACTGCAGTTGGACGCCACTTCGAAGAGTAAGCACAAACTCTCCGTGAACTCCGGGTTGAAGATCTTTAATGCGCCCTACGTTAACGATGGTCGAACGGTGAATGCGCAAGAATCGTTCCGGATCGAGCGACTTCTCCAATGTGTTCATCGGCACATGCAAAAGATGGACGGTTCTCCCGCAATGCAGTTGCGCATAGTTTTCGGCCGCCTCGATCCAATCAATTTCATCCACATCCACGAAAACCGTTTTCCCCGCGGAACGGACGGCAAGACGCTCGATGTGGCGGCGCGGAGAAACGATGGTTTCAAGCAGACCAATAATCTGTCGATTGGCTTCATCCGAAGGACGGGACTGCAGCCGAGTTTTGGCCCGCATCAGCGCTTGCGTGAATCTTTCTTCGGTTACCGGCTTCAGCAGGTAGTCAATCGCACTGATCTCGAACGCTTGAATCGCGTGTTGATCATGGGCGGTCACAAAGATAACTGCTGGCATGCGATCCGCACCAATTTCGCGTACAACGGAGAAACCATCCATCTCCGGCATCTGCACGTCGAGAAAAATCAAATCCGGCCGGTCACTGCGAATCGCGGCTACTGCCTCTCTTCCATCCTTCGCTTCCTGAATCGAGGAAACCTCCGGATCGTCGGCAAGCCACATGCGCAGGCCGGCCCGCGCGAGGGGTTCATCATCCACGATCAGCGTTGTCAAAGGCATGGATCTCCATCACTTCCCGTTCGGAAATACCTGAAGCCAGATGATAGGGAAGCACCATTGTGACGACGACGCCTCCCAATTCGCCATTTTCCACGTTCAACCTCGCGGCATCACCATAAAGTTGTTGTAAACGGGCGCGAGTGTTCGATAGACCGATGCCGTTACGCTCCATGGACTTGTTGTCCGAAAGTCCCGGACCATCATCCTTTACTTTGATTTCGAGCGTATCGTTCAGCCGCGTCGCGTTGATTTGAATTCGTCCCGCTGCCGAACTGCGCCCGACACCATGCCGAATCGCATTCTCAACAATCGGTTGCAGCCCCATTTGCGGCACTGCAGCATCGAGAATGCTTTGATCGGCAGAGATTTCCGTACGCAGGCGATCAGGAAATCTCACTTGCTCAATCGACAAGTACAGGTGCAGATATTCCAGCTCACGACGAAGGGGAACTTCCTGCGCATCGACGTCTTCCAGCACACATCGCAACAGATCGCCCAACTTCGCCAGCATCTGCTCTGCCTCTTTGCCTTTCTGCTGGCGAACCAGCACCATGATTGCGTTCAGCGTGTTAAACAGGAAATGTGGCTGCAACTGCATTTTTAATGCACTCAGCTGCGCATCGGCCAACTGGTTCTTCAATTGGGCGGTGTGAAGTTCGAGGCGCAGAGCCTGTTTTTCCCGCTCCAGATATTTATGGTAGTAGTCCAGGCCGTACTGGGCGCCTAACAGCAGGAAATACGTCACGATCCCCTGATGAAAACCAATGGTAAGCAGGAAAATGAAGGTCGGCGCCAGGCCCGTCATTAAGGTGGGAAACACGTGCAAGTGATACAGAATGACGCTTTCCACGAGGAGTTGAGCGAAGGAGATTGCGACACTGACCGGCAGATGAATCGAGATCCTCCGTGCCCAGTTCCGGCGTTCAATAGGAAACCGACGACCAAGCCACAGGATAAAAGGCGTTAGCAGCGCCCAGAGGTAGACTCCCACCAGCCACGAAATTAGGTAATGTTGCCAGGGAGTGGGTTCTCGCGAAAGAACCTTCTGGACTATGGCCTGGCTGAAGAAGAAAATTCCCACCACGGTCCACGCGGCGAAATACCAGACGTAATTGCGCAAGACGCGTTTTCTGGCGTTCGATGGCACGCCTGTAGCTTAACAAATGCACCATTCGGATCTGCGGCATTTGGGCACACTTTTTAGAAAATTGTGATTGTCTGGTACACCGCAATAGAGTGCACTTTAGCCACTTCCCGTTGACAGGGCAGACTGGAAGTCATTCTGGTCCAGAGGCGCCCGAGGCCGGAGCAGTGGAAACGGCAGGCAGGCCAAAACCTAACGAGAGTGGCCGGGACTCTGCAGTTTTTCCCCCTGGTTCCTGTGGGGGCAAGCCTGTTTTCGTACGCGATCCGTGGACCGGCGTTGTATGTCTTTGGTTTTATAACCATTTATGTGCACGATAACAGTAGATATGTTATCGTGCATAAAGTATGAATGAGCCGCGAATCCGCCCCGAACTCCATGAACTCGAGCGCTACGTTCACGACGTCTTGGGCGTTTCCGTAAAAACCACGCCCTGGAGCGGAGCCGCCCGCTTGCCGCACTTCCTCAAGGAAAGGTACAGATTTGCGCAAGCGGAGCTGCTGGGGCTACATGCCCTTCTCGTTATTGATATCAATCCCGAAGAGCAGTCGCCAGCGACGGTGCGCAAGCAGATGGACATGCTCCAGACCAGGCATCACGAGGACCTTATCTATATCTATATCTATGTCCGCGCGGCGGTCACGGCGTACAACAGGAAGCGACTGATCGAACAAAAAGTACCGTTTATTGTTCCTGGCAACCAGATGTACCTGCCCATGCTCGCGATTGACTTGCGCGAACATTTCCGCAGAATCCGCGAGGAGTCCCCCACTTTTAGCCCGTCAACTCAGGTGATCGTTTTGTACGCATTGCTCCACGATACAGGCCAAGTGCTTGTTCCACATGAAATGGCCCGGCTGTTGGGATACTCGGCCATGACGATGACCCGCGCGTTTGACGAGTTAGATACTACGAGCCTTGCTGAGGTAACAGTCCGCGGCCGGGAGCGTTGTCTGCGTTTCACAGGCGAACGAAGAGAAATCTGGGAGAAAGCTCAACCTTTCCTTCGCAGCCCGGTGAACAAACGACTGTTTATCCGCCGGATCCAAGGCGTAGAAGGCGCTATCCGCGCGGGACTCACGGCGTTAGCCCATTACAGCATGCTGGCAGCCCCAGCTTACGCGACCTATGCGTTGAGCCGAGAAGATTGGAAAGGGCTGCGGAGACGAGACAAGATCGTCGAAGTGCCAGCTCAGGACCCGGATGCCAGCGAAATTGAGGCCTGGTGGTATCCGCCGACGCTCTTCGCCGAACATGGCATCGTTGATCCGTTGTCGCTTTACCTCTCTCTCAAGGCCGACCACGACGAGCGTACCGAGACCGCGCTGGGAGAGATGATGGAGAAATTCAAATGGTAAAGGGTTTGGAGGTCTTCCGTGAGCACTTCCGGAATTACGCCGACCGTTATGTGCTCATTGGTGGCGCCGCGTGCGACATCGCCATGACCGGCGCCGGACTCGCATTCAGAGCCACAAAGGACCTAGACATCGTTCTCTACATCGAGGTTTTGGATGCCGCGTTCGTCCGGGTATTCTGGCAATTCGTCCGCGTGGGCGGCTACAGGGTTCAGGAGAAGTCAACCGGAGAGAAGCAGTTCTATCGTTTCCAGACACCCACGAACGCGGACTATCCTTTCATGCTGGAGTTGTTCTCGCGGCAGCCCGATGTGCTACAGGTTGCTGACGGCAGCCACCTCACACCGCTACCGACCGAGGAGGATGCATCCAGCCTGTCGGCGATTCTCATGGACAACGGCTACTACCGTTTCATCCGCGAAGGCAGACAAGAAATCGACGGACTCTCCACGGTGGGCGCCGCGCAACTCATCGCCTTGAAGGCCAGGGCATGGCTCGATCTGACAGAACGTGCAGGGCGCGGTGAGCAGATCGACAGCAAGACGATCAAGAAACATAAAAACGACGTCTTCCGGCTGTACCAGATTCTCGATCCAGCCAGTGACCCGCGCGCCCCAGAGGTGGTCAAGAAGGATATTCGCGAATTCATCTCCCGAATGCGCGACGAGGATGTTGATCTCAAATCTCTGGGCCTACGGTTCGGCACACGCGACGATATTCTGTCTGAAATCGCCGGCGTGTACCGTCTCACAGAGAGTTGATGATCGATGGCCTGTTGTTTGACAGCTGCACTCATGCAGGGAGACGAATGGAGATGAGATGGACGAACCAAAGTCTCCATAGATAGTTTTTTTTGAGTAAAAACTGTTCCGCATTCCCGACCACCAGCGTGGCTGCCCGTGGCGACATGCGCAATTTGAAGGACTTCTGAAAAGACCGCGCAGAACAGTCCGCAACGGTTGGCAAACTGCCCTTCAGAAAGGGCAAAGCGAATCGTAAGAAAACTGGGTGCCAACCCGGTTTCACGCAGTAGAGAGCAGTAGAGATTGGATACTACCGCACTACCGCCGGGTCTCTGTCGCACTTTTGTGGGGCGAACCGTATGCATCTGTCCGTCCATGAGTTGGGGGTGGCTCGTGCGCGACGCCGGGGCCGAGCCTGTGCGGGCAACGCGAAAAGGGGGAATTGCAACTAACAAATTAGTTGACGGTTGGGGATCTCATCCGTCTGAATGTTTTGAGGAGGTAGCGTTTTGGCCCGCAGCAAGTCCGCAACCCTGACCGAGGCTGAGTTGCGCATCATGAACGTGCTCTGGGACAAGGGCCCGGCGACCGTTCACGAGGTTTTACAGGCTTTGCCGCCGAAGCCGGCGCTGGCTTACAACTCGGTGCTGACCATCATTCGTATTCTCGAAACCAAGGGGTATGTAAAGCATGTAAAGGACAAGCGCGCTTACATTTATCTACCCCAGGTGGACCGGAAGGATGCGACCCGTTTTGAAGTGCGGCGTCTGGTCAGCAGGTTTTTTGGCAACTCGCATGAGTTGTTGGTCATGAACATTCTGGAAGAGGAGAATCTGGACGAGGACGAGTTGGCGCGGGTGCGCCAGCTGCTCGAAGGGAGCAAAGAATAATTTAATGACTTCAGCGCTCGATGCTGTCGCGCAATTGCTGGCCACCAGGATGGTCGACTCGCTGGCTTGGGGCACCGTCATTGTTCTTTTTGCGGCGCTGGTGTTGCGCCTCACGCGGCAGAATGCCGGCACGAGATTCGCAGTCTGGTTTTCAGCTCTCATGGCGATTGGACTGGTGCCGTGGGTTGCCGGCGGTTGGCGGCCCAGCGCACTCATCTCGGCTTCGACGGCAGGCAGAGCGGCCATCACGGTTCCCGATCGCTGGGCTCTTTATTTATGCGCAGCCTGGGCGTTGGTCGCCGCATGGTTTGCGGTGAGCGTCGCTAGAGCTATCTGGCACCTGCACGTTGTGCGTCGCGATTGTGTTCGGCTGGATGCGGCAGCGCTTGATCCGATCCTTCAGGAAACGCTGCGGCGGCACGCTCGGAATCGACATGTGGCGCTCTGTACTTCCGAGCAGATGCGTGTTCCGACCGCGCTCGGTTTGCTGAAACCTGCGATTGTTCTTCCGCGCTGGGTGATGGATGAACTTCCGGCGAGCGAACTGAACCACATTCTGTTGCACGAGTTGGCCCACCTGCGGCGTTGGGATGACTGGACGAACCTCCTTCAGCAGGCCATCAAGGCGGTCCTGTTTTTCCATCCGGCAGTCTGGTGGATCGAGAGGAAAGTCGCGCTGGAACGCGAGATGGCATGTGACGACGCGGTGGTGACAGAGACCGCGAGCCCGCGGGCGTACGCCGAATGCCTGGCTCACCTGGCGGAGAAGAGTTTTCTCGAACGAACTGTGGTTTTGGCACAGGCTGCCCTGGGCAAGATCCGGCACACTTCCTTGCGCGTGGCCGAAATCCTCAACGGGAATCAGGGTGCGGCACGGACTCGCAGCTGGAAGCCGGCGGTGTCCATGGTCGCAGGGTTCGCTGTAGCCTGCGGATTGTGGTCGGCGAGAGTTCCGAAGCTGATTGCGTTCCGAAACAGCGCGGCGGTTCGCGAGGCGCAGCCTGGGAGCGTTCCGAACTTCGCGCAAATCCAGCGGGTAGACGCCGGCATCACGCAGCCGGTGCCGGTGACGGCGGCAAAGTTCATTCCCAATCCCAGGGGGCGCAAGGCGCAGCTCATGAGGCGCCCGGCAGTTGCGCGACCCGAGCGCTCGAAGCCGAAGGTCGGCCACGTGCTTTATTGGACCGTGTCCGAGCCGGCCATCGTGCCCTTGCGTGAAACTGTATTTGTCGTGATCGAAGGCGGCAATGGCTCGTCTCCGGGGGTACGCGTTTACCAGATCCGGATGTTCCGAGTGACGATTCTGCACCCGGCGGCAGAACCCGCCAGAAGCGCTCCGCAGAAGGAAATTTAGCAAGAGGATGTGAAAGGGAAAGAAGCGAACTGTCGAATTTTATAACTAACGAATTAGTTGATGCAAAAACTTCGGAGGAAATATCAGTGATGAATGCAGGAACGTGGTTGAACGAGAACAACAAGAAATGGGCACGGCGGCTCGCGATGCCAGTGATTGCTGGCGCGATGGTCGCCGGGTTTGCAACCTATGAGTGCGTGAAGCCGGCGGCAGCCAGGGCATCGGCGGCTGCTCCGGCGGCTGAGCCACTCGACAACAATAGTGTTGGCGCACTGCTGGAGCTCGACCATGCCATGGAGACTTTGGCCGCGCGAGTGACGCCAGCCGTCGTCAACGTGACCGTAACCTCAAAGACGAAGGCGGACGCCAGGGCTGAAGACACACCCGAGGACGGGCAAGACTCACCGTTCGGACAGTTCTTTGGTGGTCCCCAGACGCAGCGCGGACCCCAGATTGAACACGGCCTGGGCAGCGGCGTTGTCATCTCGCCGGATGGATACATCGTCACCAACAATCACGTGGTGGATGGAGCTGTCGACATTCATGTGACGACCAGCAATCGCCGGGTGCTGAAAGCGAAACTTGTGGGAACCGATCCGGTGACCGACCTTGCGGTGCTGAAGGTGGATGCGAGCGGCCTGGCGAGCGCGCCCTGGGGCGACTCGAAAGACGTGCATCCTGGGCAGACGGTGCTCGCGTTCGGCAATCCCTATGGATTCCGTTTCACGGTGACGCGCGGAATTGTCAGCGCGGTGAATCGCGGCAACCCTGATCCGACGGATCGCAGCAAGCCGGGCGAGTTCATTCAGACGGATGCAGCGATCAACCCGGGCAACTCCGGGGGCCCGCTGGTGGACGCACGCGGGGAAGTCATCGGCATCAATACCTTTCTCGTCTCGCCCTCCGGAACGTTCTCGGGAATGGGCTTTGCCATTCCGTCGCAGATTGTGCGGCCAACCGTGGAAACTCTGATTCGGGACGGCAAGGTGAGCCACGGGCACATTGGAGTTACCATTTCTGATGTGACTCCGGAAAACGCGAAGTTCTTCGGCGGCGACTCCGCCGCGATGGGCGCAGTGGTCTCGCAAGTCGAGCCTGATTCGCCGGGAGCCAAAGCCGGATTGCAGATCGGTGACGTCATCACCAAGATCGATGGCCGCCAGGTCAGCGATTCGGGCCAACTGCAGGTCGAAATTGGACTGAAGGAACCGGGAACGAAAGTGGAACTGACGGTCCTGCGCAACGGAAACACGATGACTGTGCCGGTAACGCTCGAAGCACTTGGCAAGTCCAATGACGGCGAAAGCGCTGGAGAAGGACACGGCAAGATGCGCTGGGGTCTTGGCCTCGAGAATCTGACTCCGGAGATGCGCGATCAGCTGCAGGCGCCGAGCGACGTGCATGGAGCCGTAATCGGGCAAGTACAGCCGGGAAGCTCTGCGGACAATGCGGGACTGCAGCAGGGGGACATCATCCTCGAAGTGGACCGTCATAAAGTGCAGAACGCGTCCGAAGTGGCGCAGGCTCTGCAGAACATTCCCAAGGGACAGGATGCGTTGTTGCTGGTGTGGTCGAGCGGCGGCAATAGCTTCCGCGTGATGCATTCGCCCGAAGGAGCGTAATTTCGAAGCGCCGCACTTCGTTTGCGAACGGGGTGCGGCGTCTTTTTTTTGTACGAGAGGGCTCCAGACCTCCTAAAATCTGGATCGCAGGCGGGTCGCATCTGCGAATTCCCTCCTGATTGAAAATTCTTCCTTTTGGCGACCTTCACGCCGGACGGGATGACTCATTCGCCTCTTCTGACAGGCCTTCCGATTCACCACTTTAGCTGGTCTTCGCCCTGTCGGCACCAATGGCCACTCAGTTGCAGTGTCACCAGTGCCGCATCGTCTTGGGCTGGGTCCTCATTTCGGGTGATGAGGTAGATTATGAAGAGGCATCGCGTCTGGGTCGAGATTCTCGGCCTGGCAACTCTGATCGCGTGCATGCTTGCACTCCTGCTGGCAACTCTGGGAGCGGTTGCGGGAACGGCTGTATCCGGGCTCGAGCCGCAGCCCACGAACCAAGCCCCGAAAGAACGTACATTCGAGGGTATGGTCACATGTTCTCGCTGCGGGGCGAAACACTCGGCATCTCTCGCCAAAGCTGCTGACGCCTGCGTCCGCGTGTGTGTGCATGATGGCGGAAGCTTCGCACTGGTCGAATCGGATTCAACCTATCTGCTCGACGGCGATATGATTGCGCTGAAAAAAGTTGCCGGGCAGCGCGCGCGCATTGTGGGAACGCTGAGCGGCAAGACCATCAAGGTTTCCTCTGTAACCTCTGAAACCTAGCCGCAGGCAGAACCTCAAAAACCGTATTTCGCCACAATCTTCTTTTCCTTCACGCTGATGACTGCGATGGCGGCGTGCCCGGACGGCAGAGTGAACGTCAGGGGAGTTCCCGTCGCCTGGTCGCGGAGATTGATGGCGGTGTCGTGGGCTGAGTCCGACGCCAGCACATAGAGGACGGAGTCTGCCAGAGCGGTGGGGAACACAAGGATCCCGGCTGGCAGCGGGCTTTGGGCTGTGAACATCGGTGTGATGTTCAGCCGCGACGCTACGTAGGAATAAAGATCCGCGGTCGATTGTAGTTCTTCGGCCAGTTCGACGGGATACGCAGCCCAGAAGATGCGACCCTTGCCGTGCGGAATTTCCTTCCAGGTGGATCCATCGTCAAAGCGCAGCGCGTCGAGCCAGGTTTGTGGTTGCTGGCCAAAGGCGAGCGGGAGCGAGCGGTTTTCCAGATGAATTTCTGCATTGTGATAGACCAGAGGTTCCACTCCTGCCGCGACTCCGAGGTCGCGCGCGCGCTTCTTGATCTGCCAATGCTCATCGCGGTCAACCGGGCCGGTGACGAGAAGATTTCCACCCGCAGCCACGTACTTCAACAGCGCGCACCACGCCACGTCGCCTAGAGCCTGGGGTGAGGGCAGGATGGCCAGCCGGGGCGAGCCCAGTTTCTCGATCTGATTTTCGGCGATGATGTAGGCGGGAAGGTGTGCGGAATAAGCCAGGGCACGCACGGCCTGGCGTTGTGCAGCCAGTTGGGACTCGCTGATGGCAGAATACTGTGCGGCCTGCGACGTAACGATGGCGATCGGCGGCAGCTGCGGATCGCGAAGGTGCTCTTCGAGCGCGGGAGCGAATCGCGCAAATGCTCGCAGCAAGCCCGCCTCCGGCTTTTCGGTGTAATCGGTACGGACCGCGCCGATCGGCGTCTCGTTGCTTTCCGTCATATAGGAGTTGGTGTTCCAGAGCCACTCGATGGCGCCCGCTCCCTGAATGAAGGAAGCCGCAATCTTACGTTCCAGCAGGGCTCGCTCGTTCTCGGGTGTGCGGCGGGCGGTTTCGTCGAGGTTGAGTTCACGCTGCAGCCCGGTTTCCTGGATCAGCATCGTCTGGCCCGGCTGCTTGGCAGCGAGCGAATCCCAGAGCACGTCATCGTTGAGCCACCAGGAGTGATTTGTGGTGAAGTCCACCGACTGGCCCCAAAAAGCGGGAGACAGGCGGTCCTGGATTCCGCCTTCGTCCTGGCCGACAGTTACGAGCTGTTCCGAGCCTGTGGCGCGGATCGTGTCGCGCATCCTCCGAGCCCACTGGGCGAAAGATTCCTGGGCGAACAGAAAGTAGTCGTTAAGCCGTAACGAGTTGATCCCGGCGTACATGCCTCGCGGGGAAAACTCCTCTTCGCCGGGGACAGCGACCGCTCCGGCAACGCGGTCTGGCGGAACATTCCACAGGGAGGCCAGTTTCGCGCGGTCGGGATAACGCCCGTTCAGCCATTCATTCCAGGCGGCGAATTCGATGGGGTCGCCGTTCGGTCGCGTCTTCCACAAGGACTCGGAGAAACTGGGCTCGTTGATCAGATCCCAGGCGAGAAAGGGCACATTGTGAAAGCGGGCGACGACGGCCGAAATCAGAGTTTGTTGTCTTCGAACGGCTTCAGGATCAAGAAAAGCGTTCCTGCCTCCGAGAACATCGGGCAGGAAAGCGAAGAAGTTGAACTGCACGGGCAGGTTGAATTTGCGCGCGGTCATCAGAAAAGCCTCGAGCGTGCGCAGCGTGCGTTCGTAGGGCCGGCCGTTTTCGTCGCAGAATTTGTCCCAGCCCGTCCACCAGCCGGTGCGCAGCATGTTCAGGCCGGCATCGTGAATCTGGGCAAGGTCCTGGTTCCAGATATAGACGTTGGGGTGTTCGAAGTAGAGACGCTGCACTTCGCTCGACATGTAGGTGGTGCCGACGACCGCCAGGGGATGACCGTCGACTTCGAAATAGTCGCGGTTCACGCTGAGATGCGGACCGGAGCGGAGATAGGCCTCGTCGCGAATCCAGAAGGCGGAGTGATAGATGGCGCGTACATGGTCGTCACTCATCAGCCGGGCCTCCACGATGTAGAGTCCCTTGCCATGAGGAGCCGGCAGTGTGACCGGCGCATCGGGCTGGAGCGCGGCAGTGACGGTCGAGCGCTCGGCGGGCTCGAACTCGGAGAAGGTATTGACCTTGAGCGACAGAGAGCCCTTCGGCGGCTCGGCGGCATGCCAAATCACTTGCAGTTGAACTGGTTCCCCCGGCAGATAAAGGGGAAAAACCGGGCGCACCGTGAATTCTTCCCCGCCTTCCAGGCTGCGGTGGACCAGCGATTCGAGCAGGTTCGTGTTGTCGAAGAATTCCGGTCCGAGTTCCGCGTTTACC
>Ga0123356_10003198_pt1 | contig 17203 bp, 16 predicted proteins | sample TergutEmb28metaG_2_FD_92546 | JGI IMG/M metagenome (GOLD analysis project Ga0123356, IMG submission 92546) | Embiratermes neotenicus P3 segment gut microbial communities from Petit-Saut dam, French Guiana - Emb289 P3 | ecosystem: Host-associated > Arthropoda: Insects > Digestive system > Gut ...
CGGCTGGTCGCCTGCTCGCACGTCTCCTGGGTGGGGGGCGAGGTCGTCGATGTTGCGGCATTGCGGGCCACCGGGGTGCCGATCCTGCTCGACGCGGCGCAGGCGCTCGGTGCGATCCCGGTCGACGTGCAGGCGCTCGGGGTCGACTTCTACGCCGGCTCGGGGCAGAAGTGGATGTGTGGGCCGGAGGGGAGCGGCGCGCTGTACGTGCGGCCCGACCGGCTCGACGAGATCGAGCCGCCGTGCCCGGGGTACTCGACCGTCGCGGATCACTCCGACCCGTTCGGGTCCGCGCTGTCTGAGGGCGCCGGGCGCTTGGACGACGGCTTCCCGAGCGCGCTGCGCAGCACGTGGGCGCTCGCGGCGATGAGCGTCTTGGAGGGCGCCGGGTGGGCGTGGGTGCACGAGCGGGCGGCCGTGGGAGCGGAGCAGCTCGCCGAGCTGCTCCGCTCCCACGGCCACCGGGTCGCTCCTCGCGGCCGCTCGACCCTGGTCTCCTGGGCGGCCGAGGACGCCGACGCCGAGGTCGCGCGGCTGGCGGCCGAGGGCGTGATCGTGCGGAGCATCCCGTCGGCCGGTCTGGTCCGGGCGTCGGTCGGCGCCTGGACCAGTGAGGAGGAGATTCACGGCCTGGCTGAGCTGGCCTAGGAGTAGGCTGGGCCGCGGAGAACCGCGCGACCGCGACGACAAGGAGACAGGACATGGCTTCGACTTCGCAGGCGACGACCCACCTTCCGCCGCTCGGGACCCACGTCCGCGAGCAGGTCGGGGATGACCTTCAGGCCACCTTGGTCGAGCTGCTCGACCTCTCGCTGCTCGGCAAGCAGTTTCACTGGAGCGTCGTCGGACACATGTTCCGGGAGCTGCATCTGCAGCTCGACGAGCTCGTCGACTCGTGGCGCGACCTCGCCGACACCGTCGCCGAGCGCTCCGTCGCGATTGGCCACTTCCCCGACGGCCAGGCCGGCGTGATCGCCGGCTCGAGCCCGTTGCAGTCACTGGCCCGGGGACCGCTCGAGGACCAGGTCGTGGTCCGCGACCTGACCGATCGCCTGACCGCGGTCGTCGAGCGCGCACGCGAGCGTATGGATCGCCTGGGCGAGCTCGACGCCGTCTCCCAGGACGTGCTGATCCAGGTCGTGCGCGCGCTCGAGCAGCAGCTGTGGATGATCCGCGTGCAGTACTCGCCCGGCGTCGCTTAGAACGCCGGACTCCACCGGCCGGCCGCAGAGCCTCCAACGGCGAGATCGTCAACGCCGGTTGCCCGGCGCCGGTCGGACCGTACGCCGCCTGGGTAGTCCAGCCCTACCGACCCCCGCAACTAGGAGGATGAGCATGCTTGCGCTTACCCAGGACGCGACCGAGGTGATCGAGGGACTGCTGGCCGGGCCGGGGGTGCCGGAGGGAGCGGGCGTACGGATCGCCAGCGCCTATCCGAACGAGGCGGACGCTCCAGGCACGCTGCAGGTCCGGCTGGCTGTGGAACCGGGTGATCACGACGAGGTGATCGAGGAGGCGGGGGCGCGTGTGTTCGTCGAGGACGCGGTGACCCAGTATCTCGACGACAAGCTGCTCGACGTCAACCTCGACGGCGAGCAGGTGCGCTTCGCGTTGCTCGGTCAGGCCTGAGACAACTCTGAGCCGGCCGCCCCGCGATCTGGGAGGATCCGCCTGGGCCCATGGCCAAGGCGCTGCTAATCGTCGATTTCCAGAACGACTTCACGCCGCCGTCAGGCGCGCTCGCCGTTCCGCACGGCGACGAGATCGCCGCGCGGCTGAACGAGCTCGCCAGCGACCCGCGCTACGTGTTGGTGCTCGCCACGCGGGACTGGCACCCGCCCGATCACGGCTCGTTCGAGGAGCAGGGCGGACCATGGCCGGCACACTGCGTCCATGGAACCGACGGCGCGCAGCTGCACCCGGCGCTCGACCTCAAACACGTCGACGCCGTGATCGACAAGGGCCAGCGCCGGGACACCGACGGGTACTCGGCGTTCGAGAACGCGGAGCTCGCGGAGCTGCTGCGCGAGAACGGCGTGACCGGCGTGACGATCGTCGGCCTCGCGACCGACTACTGCGTCCTCAACAGCGCCCGTGACGCGCTGCGCGAGGGGTTCGCGGTGACCGTCGACACCTCGGCAACACGCGCCGTCGACGCCACACCCGGGGACGGTGAGCGCGCGCTCGCCGAGCTCGAGGGGCTTGGCGCCCGCGTCACGCGCCCCTAGCCGGCGGCCGTCCACGCCTTGCCGGGTCGCCGGCATTGGCCGGCATCCGCCCGGCATCGTCGAGCGCGCGGCGCAGCAGCATCTCGATCTGCGCGTTGAGGCTGCGGAACTCGGCGGCGGCCCAGCGTGCGAGGGCGTCGTGGACAGCGGGGTCGAGGCGCAGCGGCACCTGCTTGCGCTGTTGGCTCACTGATAGAGCGTGCCCGTGTTGACGATCGGGGAGGCGGGCTGGTCGCCGCACAGCACGACCATCAGGTTCGAGACCATCGCGGCCTTGCGCTCCTCGTCGAGCTCGACGATCCCGCGCTCATCGAGGCGCGAGAGCGCCATGTCGACCATGCCGACCGCGCCTTCCACGATCTGCGAGCGGGCCGCGACCACGGCGTTGGCCTGCTGGCGGCGTAGCATCGCCTGGGCGATCTCGGGTGCGTAGGCCAAATGGCTGATGCGCACCTCGAGGATCTCGACGCCCGCGAGCGCGACGCGCTCGGCCATCTCCTGCGCGAGTTGGGCGGAGACGGCGTCGGTCGAGCCGCGCAGTGAGGTGCCCTGTCCTGACGGGTTGTCATAGGGGTGGGTGGTGGCGACGTGGCGCAACGCCGATTCCGCCTGCACCTCGACGAAGTCCACGTAGTCCTGGACCGCGAAGGCGGCCTTCGACGTGTCGGAGACCTGCCAGACGACGATCGCGGCGATCTCCACGGGGTTGCCGTCGGCGTCGTTGACCTTGAGGTGGTTGGTCTCGAAGTTGCGGACGCGCACGGTCAGGCCGCGGCTGTCCGCGAGCGGCAGGATCATCCAGAACCCGGGCTTGCGGATCGTGCCCACGTAGCTGCCGAAGAACCGCACGACGCGGGTGTCGCCCGGCTGCACGATCCGCAGCGCCGGCAGGGTGACCGCGGCGAGGACGATCGGGATCGCGACGAGTCCCGGGACCGAGCTGAACGCGATCAGGACGGCGATGCCCGCGAGCGCGAGCACGAGAAGCACGCCGAACCAGCCGTTGATCGCCCAGGCCCGGCGCTCCTCGATGCGCATGACCGCTCCGGTGTGTCCGACCGGCCTGGCCTCGATTGTTGGGTCGGGGTCCTCTGTCTGGTCTGGGTGGGGGTCCTCTGTCTGGCTCATGACGCCTCCCTTGCGGGATTGAAGAATGATGACATCAAAGTGATATCACTTTTTCAGCGGCGTTGCAAGCCTGTGGCTTCTCGAACGCAAGCGCGCTTCGCTGAACGCCGCGCCCGACTGTCAGCGATCGCGGGCCAGCACCGCCCGGCGCGACCTGAGGGACATGATCGAGCATCGTGAGCGTGCCGACAGCAGCGACGCCGCCGAACCCCAGGAGCCGATCGAGAGAATCGGTCCCACTGAGCCGACGGAGCCGAACGAGAGAATCGAGCCGACTGACCCGATCGACAGGACCGAGCCGCGGGATGCGATCGACAGCACCGAGTCCTCCGACCAGAACGACCACCGCGACGCGCCCGCGCGATCGAATCGGGTGTCTTCGGGTCTCATGGGTCTCACCTCTCCAAGGGATCGGTTGGGACCCAGCCGAGCGCCAGATCCCGATCGAGGAGCATAGGCCTGTACGCGGAAGCGGCGACCCGAAGATCGCCGCTTGCCTGCTCGTACGCCTGGACTCGTGAAGCGAGTGGTTTTCTACGCCGGCCCGCCGATGGTCAGCTCGGAGCTGTTGGCCCCGGCGGGAACCGTCGCGATCACGAAACCGGGGGAGAGGACCCGGACGTGGGTGGCCGGCTGCCCGCCGAACTCGATCCGCGAGGAATGCGAGAGCCGCTCGCCGCCGATCAGGACCGCGTTGGGGATCGCCGCCGTCGATGATGACTCGGGCGACTCGTAGAACGCCTGCCCTGCCGGGAGCAGCCTGTCCGCGATCTCGGCCGGGACGCCGGCGCCGTCGATCGCAGAGGCGGGCAGGTCGCCCGGCCCAGGCGAGTTCGGGATCGTCGTGTTGTCGCTCGCGAACGTCTGGATCGTGACGCCCGCGGGCAGGCAGAATTGGACGTACTGCTCGAATGCGGCGGTTGCGTAGTTGCCCTCCAGGCCGAACGGCCCGGTCGGATCACAGCCGCCTTGTCCTCCGAAGTTTCCTGGGAGGACCCCGAACAGGATGGTGTTGTCCCAGTTGAGCTGGAACGAGATGTTGTTCTGCCAGTTGACGTACTCCGAGCCCGCGTCGTCATACAGCGCGAAGGTCGGGCCGCCGCTGTTGTAGGTGACGTTGCCGGCGGCATCCAACCCCTGGGCCAGGGTCGCCTGCTCGTTGACGGTGCCGTCGGAGTTGTAGACGTACTGGGCCTGATGGCCCTCGACGTAGATCGCGCCGCCGTCCTGGAGCACCTGCATATAGTCGTGGATCAGGTTGTCTGAGATCGTGTTCCAGCCGTTGATGTTGACCGCGTTCTGGGAGTGCGTCTGATCGTCGACATGTCCCTGGATCACACCGGCGGTGATGCCTGTGTAGGGGACGTCGAAGATGTCGTTGTGCGTGATCCTGGTGTGCTGTGAGAACAGCAGCGTGATCCCGGATGCCGACGGGTAGTCGGTCCCGATGTGCTCGATCACGTTGTCGGACACCGTGGTGTGCCGGAGGATCTCGTTATCCCCGATCGAATCGTTGGCCGCGACGGAGGGATCGAGGCTGCAGTTCTGGATGATCCCCTCAGCGTCCGCGGCGATGGTTGGGGTCGGGTCGTAGGTGCAGCCGAGCAGGATCGCGGTGGAGGCGATGTGATCGAACAGGCTGTGGGTCACGGTGTCGTGATGATCGCCGTACTCGAACCCGAGCCCGGCGCCACCGAGGTCAACGAACCGGTCCCCGGCCAGCGTGATGTGATCAGAGCCTGAGAAGCCGACGTTGACGGCCGGCTGCGTCAGCGCGCCCCACGGGCAGGTGCCGGCCGGGGTGCTGAACGTGCACATGCCCTGGTTGCCGCCGGGCAATGTCATCGTCAGGTTGCTCTGCACGTCGGCGAACCCCGCGGGCGATGACGGCTCGTTCCAGGTCGCGTAGGAGAACTGCAGGCCGGAGAAGGTCAGGTTGTGGACCGGGTCGGCGAGCGACCCCGCCCCGACGAGCAGCGACCCCAGATGTGGGAGTTCGACATCAAGGCCGGACATCGACTGCGGCCCGTCGAAAAACAGAGTGTCGGTGGCCGCGTCAAGGAACCACTGCCCGGGGTGGAGCAGCGCCTGCGCGTTCTCGATCACCGACGGCATGAAGCTCGTGCTCATGTTCGGCAGCTGGCCGGTCGCGTCCGCAAAGGTCAAACGGCCGGTGACGTTCTGCCAGCACGGCTGATCCATAGTGATCTGACCGTTCGAGTAGCTCGCGATACGGCACTCATCCTGGGTCCAGGGGCCGTTGCCGCCGGTCAGGGGGTCCTTGCCGCCCGGATACACAAACTCGACCTGCGTGAGCTGTGCCGGTGTCAGCGAGCTGAAGAACTGAACCGCCGCGGGATCGGAAGAGATGTCATAGCCGGTGGAGGATCCCGTCCACCCGCCGGCGAACCCGAGCTGGGTGGGGGTCGCCTGCGCGACCGGCGCCTCGGCGCCGTTCACATACAGCTGCCGGGTCGCGCTGCCGGCCGGCACCGGCGCCTGCCACACCCCGGAAGAGCCCGAGACCGGGGACCAGCCGGTGACGCGCGTTGCGCCCGACAACACCGGATGAGCGCCCGGCGCCGCCTCCCACACAACCGGATGGCCGGGCGAGCCCGAGTCCGCCGCCGTGAATCGCAACGGCTGCGAGAGGTCATAGGTTCCACCGGCCAGCACAACCGTCGCCCCGCCGCGGCGGGCCGGATCGACGCCGCGCACCGCCTGCTGCGCCGCCGTCAGCGAACAGGGCTGCCGGACCGAGCAGAACGACCCCTGGCCCGCGGGCGACGCATAGAACCTCGCTGGCCCAAGCCCGTCTGCCAACGCCAGCGCGGACGAACAGCCGAGTACGACCAAACAGACAAGCGCCACAACAGACGCACGGCAAGCCGATCTCACGATTCCCATTCCTCTCCTCGATGGACACAGACATCGGAGTAATCCGCTCGGAATGGGAACCAAAGCCGCCCCTCAGCGGCCCGATCCAAGAAATCATCCGATGTCTGGCCGGGAGCTTAAACACACCGGCGGCGGCTTGTCAACGACACCGGGGCGGGAAGCGTGCTTGGTAGGGTTGGTGCCCGGTGAACTCCCCGGTTGTGCGATGACAGCAGAGGTTCGGCGAGCTCTCGAGCGCCACGCGGCCCGGCGCCGCTTGCGCGCACCGCTCGCCGCGGGGCTGGTCGTAACCGCTGCGCTTGCTTGCTGCGCCGGGGCGGCGACCGCCGGGACGGCGACCGCCAGGCCGGCGAAGTCTGCGAGCGTTGGGTTTGGCTCCAACTGGACCACGTACCACGCGGACGCTGAGGCGACCGGAGTCGCAGGGCAGGTGCGGTTGCGGCCTACGCGACGGGCTTGGGTCTCGCCGACCCTCGACGGGCAGCTGTACGGCGAGCCGCTCGTCGCTGACGGCCGCGTCGTCGCGGCCACCGAGAACGACACCGTCTACGCGATGTCGGCACGGACCGGGCGCATTCTGTGGCGCCGGCATCTGGCGAAGCCCGTGCCATCCAGCGACCTGCCGTGCGGTGACATCTCGCCCGAGGTCGGCATCACGGGCACCCCCGTGATCGACCTGGCGCGCAACGAGATCTTCGTCGACGCTGACACCCTGACACCTGGCCCCTCCGCCTCTCATGGTGTGGAGGCGTCACACCGTCTATTCGGGCTCAGCCTGAGCACCGGGAGGGTCGAGTTGGACGAAGCGGCGATGCCAAACGCCGGTGAGGACCAGCTCGCGCAGCTTCAGCGTCCAGGACTGGCGCTCGACAGCGGTCGCGTGGTCATCGCGTACGGCCAGAACACCGGGGACTGTCCCGGCCCGAACGGTCCCGCCCACGGCTACGTCGTCTCGATCCCGGAGCAGGGAGGGCCGCTCCACTACTTCCAGATCAGTCACGGCAATGATCGCGGGGCGGTGTGGATGGGTGGCAGCTCTCCGGTCGTCGACCCCAGCGGAAACGTCTACGTGGCGAGCGCCGATGGCTACAACCAAGGCGCGGGCCAGCCCTATGACGACAGCGACGCGGTGCTCGAGTTGTCACCCAACATGCACCTGAAGTCGATCTTCTACCTCAGCGACTGGCAGACGCTCAGCGGCGACGACCTGGACCTCGGGACGGGCGACCCGGTGCTCGTGCACGGGTTCGTCTTCCAGATCGGCAAGACGGACATCGGCTACCTGTTGCGGCAGGGACATCTCGGCGGCCGGGACGGCGAGGTCGCGTCGCTGCACATGTGCAGCGGTGACCCCGACGGCGGACACGTATTGCTGGGCTCGGTGATCTACCTCCCCTGCCCGAACGGTCTTACGGCGATCAGGGTCTCGACCAGACCTCCGTACCTCAAACAGCTGTGGACCGACAGCGACGGCGCCCATTCCTCGCCGATCGTCGCCGCTGGACTGGTCTGGACGATCGGAAGCGACAACGCCGTACACGGGCTCAACCCGGCCAACGGCAACGAGGTCACCTCGATCCCCTTCGGCGCGCCCGTGAACCACTTCCCGACGCCGACCGTTGCCGACGGCCTGCTGCTCCTGCCCGGAGCAGATCAGCTGTTCGCCTTCAAGGGCCCGGCCGGGCTGCCGCCGCCGCCCGCGAGGTGATCCCGCCTTTCGGCGATCGCGCCGCTACTGCTTCGGTGCGAAAAGGCCGCCACGCTTCTCGGGGAGCGCGAACCCCGGTGGCGCCGTAACAGGAAGCTGTGCCGGTGGCCGTGGTGCAGAGGGCTTCGGTGCGGTTGCAGCCATGGGTTCAGGTTAGCTCGTGACGCTGATCGTCCAAAGGATCACCTCAAGCGCCAGCAGCATGCAGCTGACCGTAAACCAGCTGGACAACCTCGCGATCTTGTCCCTGTTGTCGTCGAGGTATGGCTCGATCCATCTTCCCGCGGCACGGTAGGCCTCGGTGACGTCGTCGACTCCTTCGCGGTCGCTGACAGCCAGGAGCGCTGCGCCGCGGAACGCAAAGGTGAGCTGCTGGGGAAGCAGTACCCAGATCGCACTCGCGAGGCACAGGACGAACACCACGAGTGCCGCGATGCCCCAGCCGCCAAGAGAGCTGTGACTGACCGTGGCGCCGAGGAACGAGCCCGCGATCGAAGCTGCGGCCACGATCGTTCCCGCACGCGTACGAAGTGCGTGGAGAGTGCGCTCCTGCTCAGCCAGGGCGTCAGCCGTCAGCTGAAAGCTGAGTTCCTCGACGGATCGTGCCACGCGCCGGTTGTAGCGGCCACCGCCGACAGACAGCTGTTCCTCGTCGCCGATCCTGCTCGATGGCCGCCGGGAGCATCACCCAGCGACCTGGGTTGCTCGCTCGCTGGGCCGCTCACGCGCATGCAGTCGGCCCGCCTCCTCGGGTGCAAGACCCGCGTCGGTGTCAGCCAGGACTTCGCCGTGCCTGATGCCCAGCGTCTTCAGGAAACGCTGCTGCCCGAGCGTGAGAGCGATGAAGTGTCCGAGCTCAACGAGCTGGGCCTCGGTGAAGTGCTTGTGCAGCCGCTCCCAGAGCTCGTCGTTCGCGAGCGTCGGATCCCAGGTGATGGCCGTCGCCCATTCGAGGGCCGTCCGCTGGCGCTCGTCGAAGCGGTCTGAGTTCTCGTAGTCGAGCAACTCGTCGACCTGCTCTTCGCTTGCGCCCTGAGCGCGCGCAAGCACAGATCGCTGACCTCCGCAGTATTCGCAGTCGACCGACTTCGAGATGTAAAGCCGGCACAGCTCCTTGATCGCATGGTCTGCGACTCCCTGGCGGAAGAAGACTTCCCACGCGTTGTTGAAGGCCTTCATCACCTGCGGGTTGTGGAGCCGGATCGCCTGACTCTCGGGCCGCGGCGTTCCCTGCGTGCGCGCTCGCTCCATGATCGCGAGCAGCTCCGGGTCGCTCACGGTCCCAGGATCCACGTAACTGATGTGAGGCATTGCCCGTCCTTCCTGCCGCTGACCGAGCCATAAGGATCGCGCTCAGGTCTGCATCTGTCCAAGACATCGATCTACTGGTTCATATCGATTCGTTATGGAGCTGGGTCGAACCGTAGGGCTCCACGACGCGCAGAGCAACCGCTTGCCCCCGCGGCTCGTGCGCTCAGAGAAGTGCTGCTGTCGGCCGCGCGACCGGGGGACCGGAAGTCCGATTGCGGCCCCCGACTCATGGGCGATACTGGGCTCGAACCAGTGACCTCCACCATGTCAAGGTGGCGCTCTCCCAGCTGAGCTAATCGCCCTGGGAAGGAGTGGTAACTGTAGCGCGCCCGCGTCAGTCAAAGGGCGCGATCCGCAGCGGGTGGCTCGGACACGGACGCGCGTCGGGCACGGGCAAAAGCCGTCTCGCCAGCGGGCGAGACGGCACTCTCAAAAAAGGGCACGTACGATCAGGGGCAATGGACTATCTGCTCCCCAACGGCGACACGCTCAGCCTGGCCGACGGTGCCACCGGCGCCGACGCGGCCGCCGCGATCGGACCCGGCCTCGCGAAGGCGGCGCTGGCGATAAAGGTCGACGGCGTCACCTACGACCTCGCCCGCGAGCTCCCGGCCGGCAGCGACGGCGGCCCCGGGAAGATCGAGATCATCACCGAGAAGAGTGGGGAGGAGGCGCTCGAGCTGATCCGCCACGACGCCGCCCACGTCTACGCCACGGCGATGCTCGACCTCTACCCGGGTGTGAAGATCTCGATCGGCCCGCCGATCGAGAACGGCTTCTACTACGACGTCGAGATGCCGGACGGGCAGGTTCTCTCCGACGCCGACTTCCCCAGGATCGAGGCGAAGATGAAGGAGCACATCAGCGCCGACGAGCCCTTCGTCCGGGAGGACGTCTCCGTCGGCGCCGCGCTCGAGCGGTTCGTGCGGGAGAACCAGGATTACAAGGTCGAGCTGATCGAGGATCTGGTCCGCAACGCGCCCGCGGACGCGCCCGTGAACACGGTCAGCCTCTACACCAACGGCCCGTTCACCGATCTCTGCCGCGGCCCCCACGCCCCCAGCACGAAGCGGATCAAGGCCTTCAAGCTGCAGTCGGTCGCAGGCGCCTACTGGCGCGGCGACTCGGAGCGGACGATGCTCACCCGCGTATACGGGACGGCATTCTTCTCCAAGCAGGACCTCGAGGATCACCTCGAGAAGCTGGAGTTGGCCCGCCAGAACGACCATCGCCGTCTGGGCCCGCTGCTGGGCATGTTCACGTTCGCCGAGGTCTCGCCCGGCGCGGCGTTCTGGTTCCCGCCCGGCGCGGCCGTGTTCAACGAGCTCGTGAAGCTCAGCCGCGAGATGGGCGGCGAGCGCGGCTACGTCGAGGTGAAGACGCCGCAGATCTACGACAGCGAGCTGTGGAAGACCTCCGGACACTGGGACAAGTACGACGTGAACATGTTCGTGACCGAGTACGAGGACCACCAGATGGCCGTCAAGCCGATGAACTGCCCCGGTCACGCGAAGCTCTACTCGATGCAGCCGCATTCGTATCGCGACCTGCCCCTGCGGGTCTGGGAGCCGGGACTGCTGCACCGCCGCGAGCCCAGCGGCACCCTCCACGGCCTGCTGCGCGTGCGCCACTTCGCGCAGGACGACTCGCACATCTTCTGCACCGAGGACCAGATTGAGCAGGAGGTCGACGGCGTGCTGCAGTTCGCCTTCGACACCTACAGGCTGTTCGGCCTCGAGGTGCGGCTGGAGCTCTCGACCCGGCCCGAGCAGCGGATCGGCACGGACGATCTCTGGGACAAGGCCGAGGGGGCGCTCAAGAGCGCACTCGACGGGCTCGGCCTCGAGTACACGATCAACGAGGGTGACGGCGCCTTCTACGGGCCCAAGATCGACATCCACATGACCGACTCGCTCGGGCGCTCCTGGCAGCTCGGCACCTGCCAGCTCGACTACAACATGCCCCAGCGCTTCGGCCTCACCTACACGGGCGCCGACAACGCCGAGCACCAGCCGGTGATGATCCACCGCGCGCTGATGGGCTCCTACGAGCGCTTCATCGGGATCCTGCTCGAGCATTTCGGCGGCGAGCTGCCGTTGTGGCTGGCGCCGCTGCAGGTGATCGTGCTGCCGATCGCGGACCGTCACAACGCTTACGCACATGCGGTCGCCGGCCGGCTAGCCGGCTCGGCCGGCGCCCGGGTCGAGGTCGACGACCGCACCGAGTCGGTCGGCCGCAAGATCCGCGACGCCGAGGTGCGCAAGGTCCCGTTCATGTTGGTCGTCGGCGACCGCGAGCAGGAGGCCGGCGAGGTCGGCGTCCGCGAGCACCGCGGCGGTGACACGGGCGCGGTCGCGGTCGACGCGTTTCTGCGGCGGATCTCAGACCTGATCGCGTCGCGGGCCCTGAGCGCGCCGGCGGCGCCGGCGTCGGCGATCGGATCGCCGAGCTAGGGGTCGCTTCATTCCGGTGCGACCCTTGAGCCCAGCGTGGCTATACTTCGTCTCGTTGATCCAGCAGATTTATCCAAACCGGCCCGGCGCCGCTTGACGCACCGCCGCAACAACAGCTAGTGCCGGTTCCACGTAGGTTCGACCGGCGTATGCCGGAGCGTGACCAGACCCGGATCAACGAACGCATCCGTGTGCCCGAAGTTCGCCTGATCGGTGAGGACGGTCAGCAGATCGGCGTGATGAAGACCGCCGACGCGCTGAGGTATGCCGAGGAGCGGGATCTCGACCTGGTCGAGGTCGCCCCGGACGCACGCCCGCCCGTCTGCCGCGTGCTCGACTACTCCAAGTACAAGTACGAGCAGGCGCAGAAGCAGAAGGCCGCCCGCAAGCACCAGCAGCAGATCACCATCCGCGAGATCAAGTTCCGCCCGAAGATCGCGCAGAACGATTACGACACCAAGAAGGGTCACGTCGAGCGCTTCCTCAAGGGCAAGGACAAGGTCAAGGTCACGATCATGTTCCGCGGCCGTGAGCAGGCGCACCCGGAGCGCGGCACCGCGTTGCTCGAGAAGCTCGCGGGCGAGCTCTCGGAGGTCGCGGTGGTCGAGCAGACGCCGCTGCAGGACGGACGCAACATGACGATGATGCTCGCGCCGTCGAAGGCTGTGCTGGCCGAGGGCGAGCATGGCGAGCACGGCGACCACGCGCCCCATGGCGAGAGCGACCACGCCGAGAAGCGCCCCCGCCGCCAGCAGCGCGAGGAGGCGGCAGCCGCCGCCGCCGACGCCTCCGGCGACAGCGCCGCCTAGCAGTCACGCGGGTTTGCCCGCGCCGATCTGCTTTACTGGTCCGTCGATTATGCCCAAGATGAAGACCCACTCAGGCGCCAAGAAGCGCTTCAAGCTGACCGCCAACGGCAAGGTCAAGGCGCGCCACGCCTTCTCGAGCCACATCCTCGAGAAGAAGTCGCCCAAGTACAAGCGCCAGCTGCGCAAGCCGCTGATCGTGTCCGACCATGACACGCCCCGGGTCAAGACCCTGCTGGGAGCCAAGAAGTCATGAGCCGCGTCAAGCGTTCAGTTCACGCGCGCAAGAAGCGCCGCGAGACCCTGGCGATGACGAAGGGGATGCGTGGCAACGCATCGCGCCGTTATCGCTCAGCCAAAGAGGCCCTGCTGAAGGCGGACCAGTACCGCTACCGCGATCGTCGCAACCGCAAGCGTGACTTCCGCCGCCTGTGGATCCAGCGGATCAACGCGGCCGCCCGCATCAACGGCCTCTCGTACTCACAGTTCATTCACGGCCTCGCGCTGGCCGGCGTCGAGCTGGACCGTAAGGTCCTGGCCGACATCGCCGTCAACGACGCCGATACGTTCCGACGCTTTGCCGACCGCGCCCGTGAGGCGCTGGCTGCGGCTGCCTGAGCGTCGCCGACAGCACAGCACCGCCAAATGGGCGCCTCCTGAAAGGGAAGGCGCCTTTTTTGTTTTCCGGCCCGAATTTCACCGACCCGCACATGCAGTTTCACCGACCCGCACATGCCGATCACCAGCCCCCACAACGACAAGCTGAAGACGCTCCGCAAGCTCCGTCAGCGCCGCCGCGAACGCGACCGCCTCGGCCAGTTCGTCGCCGAGGGCGAGGATCTGCTGGCGGCCGCCGACGCCGCCGGCTGGGCGCCTGTCGAGCGCTTCGCGGTGAGCGGCAGCGGCCTGCCGGGCACGGAGGTCGATCCCGCCGCGCTGCAATCGGTCACCGAGCTCGCATCCGGAACCCGGACGCTGGCGATCTACAACGAGCGGTGGGAGGCGGCTCCGTTCGGCGACCTCACCGTTTACCTGCACGGGGTCAGCGATCCTGGGAACGTCGGCACGGTCCTGCGCTCTGCGGCCGCCTTCGGCGCCAGCTGCGTCGCGCTCGGCCCCGGCAGCGCCGACCCGTTCGGCCCCAAGGCGGTGCGGGCGTCGATGGGCGCGGTCTTCACGGTGCCGGTCGCGCACGCAACACCGAAGGTGCTGCCCGGCACGACGATCGCCCTCGACGCCCGCGCGCAACGGCCGCTGAGCGCTGTGGCAGCTGACCTCGTGCCGCAAGCCGAGATCAGCGTGCTGATCGGCGCCGAGCGTGAAGGGCTGCCGGAGGACGTTGTCGCGGCCGCCGACCACGTCGCCCGGATCCCGATCGCGACCGAGTCGCTGAACGCCGCGATCGCGGCAAGCGTCGCCCTGTATGAGCTGTCTCGTAGGATCAGCGCCGCATGAGCGTCACCGATCGGATCACAGAGCTGCAGCACGACGGCGAGACGGCGATCGCCGCCGCCGCCACCACGGCCGCCCTCGAGGACGTGCGCGTCCAGTTCCTGGGCCGCAAGGCCGAGTTACCGAACCTGCTGCGCGGGGTCGCCGAACTGCCCCCAGAGCAGCGCGGCGCCGTCGGCAAGGCGGCCAACGAGGCGCGCAAGGCGCTCGAGGCGCAGATCGACGCCCGCGCCGGGGAACTCGCCGTCAGTGAGCTGAACGCCCGGCTCGAGCAGGACCGCGTCGACGTGACGCTGCCGGCGGACCCGCTGCCGGCGGTCGGCCGCCTGCACCTGATCACGCGGACACGGCGCGAGATCGAGGACGTCTTCATAGGCATGGGCTACGGCGTCGCCGAGGGCCCGGAGGTGGAGAGCGTCTACTACAACTTCGACGCGCTCAACCATGCGCCGACACATCCGGCGCGGTCCCTGACCGACACGTTCTACCTGGCCGACGAGGTGGTGCTGCGCACGCACACGAGCCCGATGCAGGTCCGCTCGATGGAGCTGCAGAAGCCGCCGATCTACATCATCGTCCCGGGCCGCGTCTACCGGCGCGACTCGGACGTGACGCACACGCCGCAGTTCCACCAGATCGAGGGGCTCGCGGTCGACGAGGCGATCACGCTCGCAGACCTCAAGGGCACGCTGCTCGAGTTCGCGCGCGCGATCTTCGGTCCGGAGCGCAAGATCCGACTGCGCCCGCACTTCTTCCCGTTCACCGAGCCGAGCGTCGAGGTCGACGTGTCCTGCTTCAACTGCGTTGACGGGATCACGGCGGCGGGCGAGCGCTGCAACATCTGCAAGGGCACGGCCTGGATCGAGATCCTCGGCGCCGGGATGGTCGACCCGAACGTGCTGCGCTACGTCGAGGACAACGGCTACGACCCGGAGACGGTCCAGGGCTTCGCTTTCGGGATGGGGATCGAGCGGATCGCGATGCTCAAGCACGGTGTCAGCGACCTGCGGCTGTTCTACGACAATGACGTCCGCTTCCTGGAGCAGTTCGCATGAGCGGGCGGCGGCGGAGCGCCTGGAGGGCGGCATGAGGATCCCGCTCGAGTGGCTGCATGAGTACTGCGATCCGCGCGTGGATGCGCACACGCTGGCGCAGCAGCTGGCGCTGACCGGGACCGAGGTCGAGCGCGTCGAGCACCACGGGGTGGTGGCGACGGAGAACTTCGTGGTCGGGCACGTGCTCGAGCGCGAGAAGCACCCCGACGCCGATCGCCTCAACGTGTGCATGGTCGACATCGGCGCCGGCGAGCCGTCGCAGATCGTCTGCGGGGCGCCGAACGTCGCCGCCGGCCAGACGGTCGGCGTGGCGCGGCCCGGCGCCGTGATGCCCGACGGCACCAGGCTCAAGAAGGCCAAGCTGCGGGGTGTCGAGTCCCACGGCATGATCCTGTCCGAGCGCGAGCTCCAGCTCAGCGAGGACCACACGGGGATCATGGTGCTGGACGATGGTGTGGCCCCGGGGACGCCGCTCGCCGAGGTCGTGCAGATCTCAACCGACGTGCTCGTGCTCGAGATCACCCCGAACCGTCCGGACTGCCTCGGGATCTATGGCGTCGCACGCGAGGTCGCGGCGACGACGGGCGCGCCGCTCGAGCCGGCGCCCTGGGATCGGGATCCAGGCAGCCTCGGCCCGCTCGACGGCATCGAGATCACCAACGAGGCCGGACACGAGCTGTGCCCGCGCTTCACCGCCCGCCGCTTCGACGGCGTGCAGATCGGTCCGAGCCCGCTGTGGATGAAGGCGCGGCTGATGGCGGCCGGCCAGCGGCCGATCTCCAACGTCGTCGACATCACCAACTATGTGATGCTGCTGACGGGCCAGCCGATGCACGCCTTCGACTACGACCGCGTGGCCGGGCGGCGGCTGAACGTGCGGCGCGCTCGGGCCGGCGAGCAGGTCACGACGCTCGACGATCAGGTGCGGACGCTCGACCCTGAGGTGGTGGTGATCGAGGACGCCGAGGGACCGACGTCGATCGCCGGCGTGATGGGCGGCGCTCGCTCCGAGGTCTCGGATGAGACCACCACGGTCATCAGCGAGGTTGCGACCTGGAACGGCGCGAACATCCACGCGACCGCGCTGAAGCTCGCCCTGCGCAGCGAGGCCTCGAGCCGCTACGAGAAGCAGCTGCAGCCCGAGCAGACGCTGTGGGCACAGGCGGTCGCCACGCAACTGTTCGTCGAGGTATGCGGTGCGAGCGTGCGCCCGGGGACGCTTGACATCGGCGGCGCCGGCCCCGCGGCGGCGACGATCCGCCTGCGCGACGCGCGCGTCGCGGGCCTGCTCGGCGTGGCGATCCCGCGTGAGCGCTCGCGGCAGCTGCTCGAGACGATCGGCTTCACGGCGCTTGAGGCGCCCGACGGGCTCGACGTCACCGTGCCCGACTTCCGCCGCGCCGACATCACGCGCGAGGCCGACCTGATCGAGGAGGTCTCGCGCCTCGACGGCCTCGACAACGTGCCGGCGACGCTGCCCGCGCGTGGTAACGCCGTCGGCCGGCTGACCTCGGTGCAGCGCCTGCGCCGACGCGCAGAGGATGCCCTGGCTGCGCAGGGCCTGCACGAGGTCGTCGGCTGGAGCTTCAACGGGCCCGAGCTCTCCGGGAAGCTCGATCTGATCGAGGCCGGCTCGCCGCTTGAGTTCGTCAACCCGATGTCCTCCGAGCACTCGCAGCTGCGGACCACGCTGCTCGGGTCGCTGCTCGACGTGGCCGAGCGCAACCGCGCCCGCGGCGCCGACGCGATCCGCCTGTTCGAGTCCGGGCGGGTCTACCACGCGAAGTCAGCTGTGAGCCCGGACAGCCTTCCGGACGAGCCACACCATCTGGGCGTCCTGCTGAGCGGCCCGGTGCGGCCGGCGACCTGGCGCGACCAGCATCCGCGGGGCGCCGACTTCTTCGCCGCCAAGGGCGCGCTCGCCGGGCTGCTGGACGCGCTCGGGATCGCATGGGATGTCGCGCCGATGACGCGCCCCGGCGGGTTTCTGCACCCCGGGCGCGCTGCGGCCGCCGTGGTGGCGGGCGCGGAGATCGGCTGGGTCGGTGAGATCCATCCGAACGTCGCCGCGCGCTGGGACCTCGAGGACACCGTCGCGGGTTTCGAGATCTCGCTGTCCGCGATCGCGCCGCCCGAGCCCGCCAGGTTCGAGGACCTCGTCAGC
>Ga0123356_10003199_pt1 | contig 17201 bp, 16 predicted proteins | sample TergutEmb28metaG_2_FD_92546 | JGI IMG/M metagenome (GOLD analysis project Ga0123356, IMG submission 92546) | Embiratermes neotenicus P3 segment gut microbial communities from Petit-Saut dam, French Guiana - Emb289 P3 | ecosystem: Host-associated > Arthropoda: Insects > Digestive system > Gut ...
AGCTTTTTCTCGTTGACGAAACCAACCGCCGGGACTTTCTGGTCGCGCAGAGTGGTCAGCAGTCTCGTGGTCATCGCGGTGATATCGGCGGCGGGAAGGCGATCGGCCATGCCAGCGGGAAGATCGTCGATGGTGACCGCGACCTGGCGGTCGACTCTGGGCGACTGGGCTGGCAATAACGCGTTCAGAAAGCAGAAAGCGGCGAGCAAGACGATCGCACAGCGCAGCGATGGCATACGGCCCTCCCGGGTGGATGAAAACGGAAACGTTATTAGAACACGACGCCGCGCCCACAGGGCCGCGAGCGATTTTACTTTTCTGACGGCGCCATGGCGAAACCCGGGAAAAGATTTTCCGAGTCTTGACCGGGAGGGGTATAATCTAACTAACCGGTTAATTAAGTTGATGGCCCGTCCATTTCAGCATCGCCACGTGCTTCACCGCCGCATGGGCTCGCGCGGCCAGCCCGAGGAGAGCCGTGCGGCCATTTTGCAGGCCGCCGCGCTGGAGTTTGCCGAACATGGCATCGCCGGGGCGCGCACCGATTCCATAGCCCGCGAAGCCCGGGTGAACAAGGCCTTGCTCTATTACTACTTCAAGGACAAAGAGACACTCTACAGCGCCGTTCTTGACGATGCCTTTGCCGGGTTGAAGAACGCCGTCTTCCAGGTGCTCGACAGCAATCTGCCGCCCCGCGAGAAGGTTCTCGAGTATGCCATGGCGTACTTTGATTTCATCGCGTCGAACCAGTTGTATCCGCGGCTGATGCAACGCGAGATGATGCGGGCGCGCGAGGGGCAGTCGCACCACATCGACAAAGTCATCAAGAACTACATCCAGCCCATCTTTACCCGAGTCAGCGAAGTGATGCGGCAAGGAATCGAATCCGGCGAGTTCCGGCGCGTCGATCCCGCGCAGTTTGTGCCTTCGATGGTGGCGATGATTGTGTTCTACTTCAGCAGCGCGACCATGATGGAAAAAATCGTGGGCTTTAATCCGCTTACACCCCAGCGGATTGCCGAAAGGCGGGCCGCCGTGCTCGACTTCATCTCCGCCGCGTTGTTTCATCCCAGACATCCAACCCCGCAAGGAGCACGCTCATGAGCGCGCGCAACCGCTTCTTCGTTCTTCTCGGCATCATCTTCATCATTGCCGCGGCCTACTACTTTTTCTCTACCGACCATTCGCGCGACATGGTGTTGTTCGGCACGGTGGACTCAAACCAGGTCATGGTCAGCCCCCAGGTAGAAGGACGCATTCAGAGGCTGTTGGTGGAGGAGGGCACGCCGGTGAAGAAGGGAGACTTGATCGCCGTGCTTGACCCCTCGGAACTGCAGGCGCAGGAGGCGGCCGCAACCGCTACGATTGCCAGCCTCGAACACAGAGTCGCGGAGATGCAGCATACGGAAAAGTCCACTGCCGGATCAACCACCAGCGACGTGGCCAACGCCGAAGCCAAGCTGTCCTCGGCAAAGGCCCAGCTGATGCAGTCGCAAGCTGCGCTGGACCGCACAGAAAGCGACAGCCGCCGCACCATTGAACTGGCGAAAGCGGGAATTGCTTCCGACCAGGAGAGAGTGCAGGCCGAGACCAACTTGCAGGCGGCCGAGGCCGTTGTGCAGGCGCAAAAGGATCTGGTGGCAGCGGCCCAGGCGGATCTGAAATCCGCCGTGGCTCGCACTTATCAGGCCAATGCCGCCAAAAGCACCGTGGCGTCGACCGAGGCTGATCTGAAGAATGCCATCGCCATGAAGAATCAGGCCGCCGTGCGGCTTGGCTACACGAACGTGTACGCGCCAGTGACCGGCACCGTTTCGGTGCGCGCGGCGCGACAGGGCGAAGTCGTCAACATCGGAGAACCGATCGTGACCATCGTCGACCTGAGCGACACCTGGGCGAGAGTCGCGATCCCCGAAACCTATGCCGACCATATCGGTTTGGGCGATGTCATGCGCGTGCGCCTTCCCGGCGGCACCATCACAAGCGGCAAGGTTTTCTTCAAGGGAGTGGAGGGAGACTTCGCTACCCAACGAGACGTCAGCCGGATGAAGCGCGACATCAGGACCATCATTCTGAAAGTGCGTCTCGACAATCCCAAGGGTGCGTATGTTCCGGGAATGACGGCGGAGGTGCTGGTTTCGCCGCAACAGTTAAAGGCGGATGGCACGCAGAGCGCGAAAGCTTCGGAGCAACAATGACGGATGCACCCAACGCGAAATCGTACGTGCAGCCTCAGGACCCTGGCCCGCTCGCGGCTGTGCTCGAGAAGCCGCTTTACGATCCGCAGGAGCCGTCGGCGATCGAGGTCGAGCACATCGTCAAGAAGTACGGCGACTTCACCGCGGTCAACGATGTTTCATTCAACGTCAAGGAAGGCGAGATCTTCGGTCTGCTGGGGCCTAACGGAGCCGGGAAATCCACCTTGATCCGCATGATGACAACGTTGATCCCGATCACTGCAGGAACGGCGCGCATCGGCGGGTACGATGTGGCGAAAGACCCGAATGCGGCACGAAGGATGATCGGCGTAATTCCGCAGGCGTTGACGAGCGATCTCGACCTCACGGTCGAGGAAAACATGAACATTTATGCCAAGCTCTACGACGTCCCCGCCAAGGAGCGCAGGGCGTCAATCGATGAACTGCTCGAGCTGGTCGATCTGACGAAATGGCGCGCTGCGCAAACCAAAACCCTTTCCGGCGGCATGCGCCGCCGGCTCGAGATTGCGCGCGGGCTGGTGCATCACCCAAAGATTTTCTTCCTCGACGAGCCCACGACGGGTCTTGACCCGGTCTCGCGTGTGGCCGTGTGGGAGATGCTGGGAAACATCAAAGAGCACCGCAAGCTGACGATCCTGATCACAACGCACTACATGGACGAAGCGGACCGGTTGTGCGATCGCATTGCCATTGTGGATCACGGGAAACTCGTCGCGCTCGACGCGCCCATGGCTCTGAAGGCCAGTGTGCCGGGATCAAACGTGATTGAAGCGCAGTTCGACCATGCTCCCGCCGATTGGGAGCAAAGGCTGCGCGCGCTTGACGAAGTGACATCAGTTCAGCATGAGGGTGCAGGGATGTATCGCGTGCTCACCGCGAACGGCTCCCGGACAACGACTCAGCTGGTGGAGATGGCGGTGCAGAGCGGTGTGCAGGTGAAGACGCTTTCGGTGCAAAACACCACGCTCGACGACGTGTTCGTGCACTTCACCGGCAGACAGCTGCGCGATGAATTGCAGAAGGCGTACGGGTTTGTCATGCCGCAGCGACCCGGCCTGCAACCCTGACAGGAGGAAAGCGTGGACGACCTATGAATCGAATGATGGCCATTGTCGAGCGCGAAATGCGCAAGTTCTTCCGTTCCCCGGCGCTGATGCTGGCTGCGATGATCTTTCCCCTGGTGCAGCTGATCATCCTGGGCAACGCCTTCGGCGGGAAAATTCACAACGCCAGGATTGCCATTGTCGACCAGGACGGCGGGCCGCAGGCGTTGAAGATCCGCCAGGCCTTCGATTCGGTCGAGGCTAACCTCCGCACCTTCACCACAGTTCCCTACGACAACGACCGGCAGGCTGCCGAGGACGTTCGCGACGGGAAGCTGCAAGGCGCGGTCATTATTCCGCCGCAGTATTCGCGGCGGGTGTATCAGGAGAATCATCCGCAGATCGTGCTGGTGGTCGACAACAGCGACAACTTTATGAGTTCCGCGATCGAGTCGGTATTGACTGATTTGACCAACACGTTGAACCAGCCCACGGCTTCGCCGCGCATTTTGCAACAGACAGCACTCAGCATTGTGGAGTTGTATCCCTACATCGAGTACATGCAATACCTGCTGCCGGGATCGCTCGTGCTCGCCATGTTTGTCTCGGTGATGATTGGCGGGGGCATGCTCTACATCGACGACAAGGCGCGAGGCGTCCACGAGGGCTATCTGGTTACGCCGATCACCAAGCTGGAACTTGTGCTCGGACTCAACCTTGCAGGAGCCATCAAGGCCGTGATGACGGGCGTGATCATCGTCGGCATCGGCTCGCTGCTGGCCGGGGTCGGGACTATCTTCAATCCGCTGACCATTCTCGGACTGCTGGTCATGATCGTCCTCACCTCTTTGGCCCTCAACACCATGATGTTCCTGCTGATGGTGCGCATCGAGGACCCGCTCGTGCCGCGCGCCATGTTCGGCATTCTCAACACCCTGTTGTTCTTCCCCAGCGGGTCGGTTTATCCCATTCAGGCATTTCCACGGTGGCTGCGCGTCATCGCCAAGGGCGATCCGTTCACCTACGCGGTGGACGGGTTCAAGTCCCTGCTGCTCAAGCAAACCTCGCTTTCTGCCGTCTGGGGAGACATGCTGTTCCTTACGCTGTTCGCCATGGTCACGCTGGGCATCGCGATTCCGCTGTTCAAACGAACGCTCTAGGCATAGTCGCCGCCGAGACTGCCTGGAGCGTCCAAACACTGTCACGTGAGTCTGGCTGCTATTTTGGCACTATGTCCACTGATGCGCGGGTCCTGTCCCACTCCATCCGCATCGTGCAACCGCTCCCGGTCCTGTCATACGCGATCGTGAAGTTCTCCACCGGTGAGTCGAGTTTCGAGATTTTCATATCTACCCGCCCGAGTTCGTCTCCCTCGTACTTATACGGAATTCCCCACTCTCCGGTCTTCTTGTTGATGATCAGCGTCCATCTGTCAGGGTAAGGGATCACGAACAGCGTGTAGTTGCCGGCGGGGACAGCCTTGTCCCCGACCATAAGGTCGCCGGTGGTAACAAAGGTCGTGGCTTCATCGGCCCCGGCGCGCCACACCTTTCCGTAGGGTTCGTGTTCGCCAATCATCTTGCGTCCTTTCAGGCGCGGGCTGGAATAGTCGGTGGTGATGGTCTTGCCTCCCCCCAGATCGCAGGATGCAGATTCTGCCGGGCTGGCCTTGGGGCGGTTTTCCTGAGCGAAGCCAACGGTTGCGACGACGAAGGTGAAAAGCGCGAGGAGGGCAATTCTGTTCTGCATGGTTTCTCCTTTTGAGTGAGCTCTCACTCGAAGAGTCTTGGACGTTTGAGATTGGATTTTGTCAGCCGCTCATTATGCGCCACCGGGCATCGCGGTTACAATCGAGCGATGCCCGTATTTGAAGAGAAGCAGGAAGAACTCGAGCACTACGAAACCATGATGGGCATTCCCCGCGGCCGCCTGGCCGTTACCATGGACACCATCACGGACGCGATGGCCCTCGTTGGCCAGCACGGGGTCTATTGCCAAAGCCAGCGCTGGCCGGGCAAGCCCGTCATGGATATCCAGATCATCATGAAGAACCTGACGGACGCCAAAGAACTGATCCAGAGTGTTATGGAAGAACTGAAGAAGCCGGGGAAATGATTCTGGATCGACGCCGCGGCGATTCTCTTCCTGACATCCGCCGGGCCGTTTTCATGCGCCACGTTTTACCAGAAGCATTCGGAGATCGGTAGCAGAGTTGCCCCTCGATCAGTGAGCGGTTTCGGCCAAAAACTTGACCATGTAGTCCTTCCACGCTGCTGCCCAGGTATGAGTGCCGTGGCCATGGGTTTTTTCGCTGATCGGCAGAAGGATAAAGGTACCGCGCTTCAGGCGCTTGCTTTGCGGTTCGGCGATGCCGAGCTCCGGCGGGTTGATGAAGTCGTCGGCTGAATTGATCCACAGGACCGGGGCCACGATGTCTTCGAGGTGGGAGGACGGATCGTAGTTGCGTGAAGCATTCACGTTGTAGAGCAGGTCGTTGGCGTCGAGGCGGTCCAGACGCGGCTCGACGGAGTTGGCCACATACTTGTCGGCGGCGTCGCGAGTGGGTAGATTCTTTTGCATCAGCACCGGGGCGCCGCCGGCGATGATCAGGAAATCCTGGGCGGTGCGCAGTGCCTGCCTGGGCTCTTCTTTATAATCGCCCTCCTGCCAGTCGGGATCGTTGCGGATGGCGTCCATCAGCATCTTGCGCCAGACGCGGTTGCGGCCGGCGAGCTCGACCGGCAGGCAGGCCATGGGCATGAGGGCATCCATGAAGGTGGGATAGGTTTCGCCCCAGACGAAGGAGTGCATGCATCCCATCGAGGTTCCGAACAGCAGGCGCAGATGCTGAACGCCCAGGGCGTCAGTCAGGAGAAGATGCTGCGCCAGGACCATGTCGTCGTAGTCATATTGCGGGAAGTGCGCGTGCAGGCCGTCGCTGGGCTTGGAGGATTTGCCGTGGCCGATGCCGTCGGGTGCGATGATGTAGTAACGCTCGATGTCAAGTGGTTGGCCAGGACCGAAGAGTTCGTCGGCGAACTGAGGAGCGAGGAATTGCCCGCCGGTTCCCCCAGTGCCGTGCAATAGCAGCACGGCATTGTTCACGACACCTTTCGCATCGCGCGCGGGCTTGCCCCAGGTTCGATAGTGAAGGCGCAGTTCAGCGAGTTGCTCCCCCGACCGGAATTTGAAGTCGTGGGCTATATAGTCGCCCTCGGTCGGAGGAAATTTCGGCGGCTCCTGGGCAAGAACAGGCCACGCGAGGACAATCATCAGCGCAGCATTGGCGCGAATCAGTGGTGGCATCACGGTTCTCTCTCAGCGCATATTGTCGAGGATTGAGCCCACGATTCCGCCGACCACGCCGCCTTCGACTGCCTCGCGCGGGGCTTCACGCGGGAGGTAGCGCTCGATGGCGTGCGCGAGTTTCGAGATGGGCAGCGTTTGCAGCCAGACGCGTCCCGGGCCGGTGAGCGAGGCGAGAAAAATTCCGTCGCCCCCGAAGATCATGTTTCTGATGCCCGGGACGGTAGTGATCTGGAACGAGACGCTGGCCTGAAATGCGCCGACATGACCGGGATGCACCCGCAGGTTCTCACCGGGCCTCAGATCGCGCACAACCAGCTCGCCTGACAGTTCGAGCCAGGCAATGCCCTGGCCGCTGATTCTTTGCAGAAGGAATCCGTCGCCGCCGAAGATTCCTGCGCCGAGCGATTGCTGGAATTCCACGCCGATTTGAATTTGCGGCGTGGCGCAGAGGAATCCCTGACGGTGAATCAGGTATTCGTTGCCGGGCGACACTTCGACCGGGACGATGTGGCCGGGCAGCTTCGTCGCAAACGCCAGCTCACCAGCCATGCCGAGCGAGCGGTACTCGGTCATGAACAGCGATCCGCCGCCTGCCACGCGCTTGAGCGCGCCGAACAGGCCGCCGCCTCCGGCGAATTGCGTGTGCGTGGTCATCTGGATTGAACTGCCCATCCACGAGAGTTCTCCGGCTTCGGAGATGATGGCCTCGTTGGGCTCGAGGATAAATTCGAGGACGGGCATGGTGGTACCGGTGATACGGCTCTGCATGAAATGCTCCGGAGTGTGTCGAGCGCCAGGGCTCGTGCACCGAGTATACACGGGTTGTTAGGGGCTCGAGGGCGTCACAATTGCAAATTGCGAAGATATGGGACGCTGGCTTTCATCAGCTCGAGCTTCATTTCGACGAAGTAGTTCTGGATGCCTCCAACTCTTGCGGCGGTAAAAATCCTCTTCCAGTCGAGGGAGTCCTGACCCACCGGTACGATTTTCTTGGTGGCTGCGTCCCAGCCCTGCACGTGCATGGAAATGAATCGTCCGGGATATTTCGTGAAGTATTCGGCGGCGTCGTAGCCTTTGCTGATCGTGGAGACCTGGAACTGGAACTTGACGAGTCTGGGATCGAGCAGTTCAAAGAGCACGTCATAGGTGCGCTTGCCATCCACCGTCGAGAGTTCGAATCCTTCGTTGTGAAGGCCCTGCTGGATCCCGGCTTTGGCGGCCTTCTCGCCCATCTTGTTGTATTCGTCGGCAGCGCGTTTGACGTCGTCCATGGTCGGAGTGTTGCCGGCGTCGAGGCTGGGGACGAGCATCTGCGTGAGGCCGACGTCTTTGGCCCAGGCAATGCGGTCGTCTTGATTGGCACGGAGTTCGGTGATGCCGAAGTGGGAGCTGATGCAGCCGACACCGGAGTCGTTGAGGATCCGACGGAGTTCGGGACCTTTGTATTTGGCGAGGCCTCCGAAACCGAATTCGGCGTAGCCGACGGGGGAGCAGAGTTCGACGGTTCGGAATCCGGCGTCGGCGAGTTGCCGGATGGTGCCGGGGAAATCTTTGGCGATCATTTCCTTCACCGGCCAGGTCTGGCATCCGATGGGCATGTTGAGGGGATTGGCGTGGAGTTCGAGTGCGCCAAACATGCCGAGCGCGGCGGTTTGGGCAGCGGCAATTTTGCAGAAGTCGCGTCTGGAGATTGGGGACATTTTGGTCTCTTTCGCCCCCGACGGGGCTGGTTTATTCCTTCTCGGTTACCCGCCCCTTACGGGGTGGATTCGATTCTTACGCCGCTTGGCTACTCGAGGCGCGACGACTGCTGCATCTCACCCGGCGACGCTTCATTCCTCTCTCTCTTTTACTGCTAACCGGCCGCCACGCGGCGGCCACGCCTGCTACAGTTCCCATCCCGGGCGGCGGTCGGGGCGGATCTGGCTCTGCAGGGTGTCGGAGTCGTTCGCTTTCATCGATGCGCGGTCCCAGGTGATTCGGTCTCCCTGGTGGACGGCGAGGTTTCCGAGCAGAAGCGTTTCGGTGACTAACCCTTCGAATTCGAAATTGCCGCCGGGTTTGGTTTTGCCGCCTTTGCAGGCGTCGAGCCACTCGCGCTCGTTTCCCGGAGAGCGAGCGAGCGTTGGCGCCGGCGGTTTGAAAGCGTCCATTTTCGATTGCGGGATCAGCTTGGGGTGGCCACCGTTGAAGGAGCAGAGAATCTTGCCGCTGTCGCCGATGAAAAGCATGCCTTCATCTTCTTCGCCATCGCCCTTGAGCGGGCGGTTGGGTTCGAGTTCTTCGGGACGCTCGGGTTTCAGGCCGCCGTCGTACCAGGTGAACTTCACTTCCGGCATGTCGCCGCGGGCGGGAAAATGGTAGCGGATGATCGACGCCTGCGGATAAGTTTCCTCGTAGCGGTCCGTCGAACTCGCCTCGACGCTGGCGGGCGCTTCGAGCTTCAGCACGCGGAAAATTGTGTCGTAGCTGTAGGAGCCCATGTCGCCGAGGGCGCCGCATCCGAAGTCGCTCCAGCCGCGCCAACTGAAGGGCAGGTAGACATGATGGAATGGGCGTTGTGGGGCGGGGCCGAGCCAGAGATCCCAGTCGAGCCCTTCGGGGATTGGTTCGGACTCCCTGGGGCGTTCGAGACCCTGCGGCCAGAAGGGACGGCTCGACCAGTTCTTCACTTCGCGCACCGGGCCAATCGTGCCAGCCCAGATCCATTCGCAGAGCTGGCGCGTAGATTCGGAAGCCTGATTGGCGACCGCGATCTGCGTGGCCACTCCGGTTTCGCGGGCGATTTCGGCGATGCGGCGGGCCTCGTAGATCGTGTGGGTGAGAGGCTTCTGACAGAAGACGTGTTTCCTCTTTCTCATCGCGGCGGCGGAGACGGTGGCATGGAGGTTGTCGGTGGTGCAGACCACGACCGCGTCGACGTCGTTCTGCTTTTCCAGAAGCTCGCGGAAATCGTTGTAGGCAGCACACCCGCGGTATTGGCCGGAGCGCTGCTGCGTCCCGTAATAGCCATCGACAATTTTCTGGCAGGGCTCGCGCCCGGCGACACCTCCGGTGACGTGGAGCGAATGCGTGAGCTGGATGGGCTGGTCGGGACTGAGCCAATCCCAGCCGCTCGTGACACCGAGCAGTTTCTCGACCGAGTTGGAGAATTCGTGCGTGCTCCATTGCGGGTAGTTTGACCCGCTCTTGTTGACGTCACAGACAGCGACGCCTTGCACGTCGGGCTCCCGCAAGAAACGAAGCATCACACGCAACCCTTGCGCTCCCACTCCGATGAAGGCGATGTTGACCTTGTCGCTGGGCGGGATGAATCCGACGCCGCCGAGCACGTGGCGCGGGACAATCGAAAATCCGACGGCGGCTGTGGCGGTTTGGGTAATGAATTCGCGTCGGGAAACGGAAGATGCATTCTGAGAATGCAGGTGAGTCGTCACGGGCCCTCCCGGTGGATCGTCAAGTCTCTGCCGCAAAAGCATACGCCTTTGGAAGGGTTGTGGGCAGTCGAAGCGTTTAAAAATTACCAGGAGACCAGGGTGGTGATAGACCCGCGCTCTACCGGGTTGCACCTTCGCCGTCAAAGATATTTGCGGCCTGGCAAGGTCCATGCCTGCGCTTTGCCTGTAAAATTGAAGTCTGGGCGGCCGCTCGATGGCCGCCAAATTTTGTTGGGAGTGATCGATTGTTGTCTTTTTCCCGAAGCACTTTGCTGGTTTGTATCGTCGCGCTCGTTTCTCTCTGCCCCGGTTCGCTGCTGAAAGCGAACTCGGCGCTCTCCTCTTCTGCGGCCGCCCCGTATCGGTTGCGCTTCTTCCACACTCACACCGGAGAGCGACTGGACATCGTCTATCGCCACGGAAACGCCTACGATCCGAACGCATTGGCCACGCTGAATCATTATTTGCGCGATCACCGGACCGGTGACGTTCGCAGTTACGATCCTCGTCTGTTCGATCTGCTGCACGACTTGACCATCGCTTTGGGCCGCCCCAACGCCGAGATTGACGTGATCTGCGGTTACCGCACACCGTGGAGCAACGAGTATCTGAGAATGCATGGCCACGGAGTAGCGCTCCACAGCTTGCACATGCAGGCGATGGCGATTGACATTCGCGTGCCGGGGGTAGCCACGTCCAGACTTCGAGACGCGGCACTGGCGCTGCATCGCGGCGGCGTGGGGTACTACGCTGGCTCAAACTTCGTGCATGTCGACGTGGGCCGCGTGCGTCGCTGGTAGTGTTTGCTCATCTTTTGGGATAGGGATAGCCCTTTCCGAGCGCGGCAGCCAGCTTTCGGTCGTGGCCGTAAATGTCATCGTAGAAGTGCACTTCATTCTCATAGGCGATGGCAGTGCCATAGACAATAAACACCGGCACAGGGCGCGCCAGGGTGACGGTGACATTGTCCTTTCCGCTTTGCATTGCTTGCCGCACACGTTCCAGAGTCCACCCCGGATTGTTGCGCAGCACCCAGGCGGTGAGTTCGGCGGGCTTTTCGACGCGGATGCATCCGGCGCTGAAATCGCGCCGGCTTTTCAAAAACAGCTCGGTTGCGGGGGTGCTGTGCAGATAGACCGCATACTCGTTCGGGAACATCAACTTCACCAGGCCAAGCGAATTGTTCGGCCCCGGCTTCTGCCGGATGGCCAATTTTCCTGCCTGCAGCTGCGCCAGAACTTCGTCTGAAACGTTCCCCGACGTGACCACCTTGCCGGCGAGGGTTGTGATTTCGAAGTTCTGCCTGGCCACATAGTTGCGATCCCGCTTGATCGCCGGAAGGGTACTTCTGCGAAGGATGCCAGGTGGCACATTCCAATAGGGGCGAAGCACGAGGAACGTCATATCACGCGCAAAAACGGGTGTCTCCGTTGTCATCGCCTTCCCCACTACAACCCGCATTTCGAGAGCGACCTTGTTGTTTTCATCGAGTGCGCGCAGGCGGAAGTCGGGAATGTTGACGATGATCGGTGGAGCTGAGAACTCCGCAGGCAGCCATCGCCAGCGTTCCAGCGTGAGCTGCAATTGACGGACTCGATCCGAGAGCGGGACATTCAACTGCTTGATTGTGGCCGGCCCGAGACGTCCGTCCTGGTCGAGGCCGTGGCGCCGTTGGAACCGCTTTACTCCCTCCGCCAACGTGGCATCGTAGATTTGACTGTCGTGTGGCTGGGTACCGGGCGGCAGATCTCCAACGAGAGTGAGAAGCCGGACTAGCCGGGGCACGCCAGAGTACGTCTGGCCGGGATCGACCGGTTTCGGCGGAGTCGGAAGTTTTTCGCCATCGTCCTCCCTGGCCAGTTGTATATATTTCACGAGTGCTTGCTCGGTACGCCGGTAGGTTGCGAACGGCGGCTCGATTTCGTCCAGCACGCCGGCTATGTCGGACGCCGGCAGCAACTGATCCCGCAGAAACCTGGCGAGGTCGTACTTCTTCTGCTCGACTGTCAATCCGAAGTTAAAATGTTGCGGATGAATGCGCCCGATTCGCAGATCGGAAACGTACCGCATCGCCGAGACTGTGAGAGCCAGGTCGAAAGCGTCGACGGCGGAACTCGAGCTTTCAAGCGAGTGCAAGCGGCCGTCCCAACGCGAGGCATCATAGTCCTCCGGCTCCAGCCCTTTTTTCCAGGCACTCCGGAATGTGTCGATCATCGCGAGCGCCTGAGGAGACGGCGTCGTTCCCTGGATCCAGGCCGGGGCGTACCCAGCCGGTTCATAAAACTCCTCGAGCGTGCTTTTGAGGTCTCGAAAATCCGGCCAGCGCATTTCCTTGAGTTGGCCGCTGGCGATCAGGCGCTGGATTTGTGATGGCTCGGCGAATGAAGCGCAGGCCAGTACCAGGCCCAGAAGTAGGAACCGGCTGCCAGCGCCTGCACGCTTTTCGGGATTTCGAATGGGCATTACGCAACCTCGCAATGTGCTTGGCACCAGACCCCGATGATCGAGTGCTGCTCGCCACTAGAAATGTACATCTGGAAATGCACATCGCAAGAGGATCCTGGAAGATATTTTGCCCTCCGCCTTAGAAATTGTCCTCCCTGCTCATTCCGACGGTTCAGGATCGAGTTCGCGGGGATTTACCGATTTCGAGGAATAGGAATTCGTTTGTGGGCCCGGCCAGGAGTGCCGAGTAATCACCAAGCGGCCCGTCTGCGGTTGACGTAGGCGATCCCGGATTCGTGGCCTGCGTGCGTTGAACACGACAGGCCACAGTCGGACTTCGTTTCAGGACTGAACAGCAACATCAGGCCAATAGGGTCTATCGGCGTCGGCTAAGTAGCCGTTCTCATAGCGATCGTGATGGCGTACCCATGACATCGTGAACGGTAAGGCATCTTCGTCACGGCCTTTGGGAACAAGATCGAGGTAGTTGTAGGTGTTGACCGTGTTCTCCGCCCCGCGAGCATAGGCCGAATACGTGTGGAAGATGTTGCCCTCCTTATCCCTGTAGAAAACGCTCAATCCGGGCGCTTCTGCACTCGGAAACTCCACCCGGTCGAAGTTGTATTCGACCTTGCCCCTGGCCACTTGCTCCGGCGTGAACGAGGCTTGAAAGTCGTAGTTGAAGTCCGTGCCGTACGACGAGACCCAATTGAACTTCCACCCCATCCGTTTCTTAAACGGATCAATTTTGGATATAGGCGCCCGAGAGACGGCCGCGAAAGAGACGTCGCGCTGCGCAAGGTGCACCAACGCCCCGTCCGTGTGATCCATATTGAATGAGCAGCTAGGGCAGCCCTCTTGCCACTCCGGGCCGAACATGAAGTGATAAATAATGAGCTGGCTTCGGCCCTCGAACAGGTCCGCGAGAGTTTTCTTGCCGGCCGGCGAATCAAACACGTAGTTCTTTTCGACTTGAACCCAGGGAAGTTGCTGGCGTTCGGCGGCAATCGCGTCGCGGTCGCGCGTGAGCTGCTTCTCTTTGGCCAGGAGTGTTTTGCGAGCAACCAGCCACTCGGCTCGCGAGACTGTTTTCGGATTATCGACGGTGCGTGTGGGCATTTTCATCGCTCCCTTCATTGGTATCGGAAATGATTTCGGTTGCAGGGTTCTTCTTGCGGGACACTTTGACGGCCAGCGCCGCCAGTCCACCGGTTGAGACCGTGCCGGCCACGACTAGTCCCAGGGTTGCCAAACAGAATGGGCACATGGTTTACCCCTCAGGCGGCGAAGTTTCGATTCGCAAGCCGCTTCTATGTAGAGGTGACGGGTAAGGTGGCCGGATTTCTACAGGGCCGGAGAAAAAATCAGCCCCGTCTTTCGAGCAGGAACTCCCGGATTGCCGGGTCTTCCGCCAACCCTATCGCCCGGTCGTACGCCTGGTGGGCTTCGGGTCCTTTCCCGAGGAGCTGGAGGAGATGGGCGCGAACTGCCCAATAAGGTTGATAAGTGGAGACTGCAGCCGGATCAATTGCATCGAGAACTGCCAGTCCCCGTTCCGCTTCATTGGCTTCCGCCAGGGCGGCGGCGTATCCAGTTCGCCTGCCGATGGTCGGTGACATGCGGTTCAACTGTTCGTAGAATCCCACAATCGCCAGCCATTCCGTCCGACCGCTGTGTCCGCGCTCAGCATGGACTGACTGAATCGCCGCTTCCAGTTGAAAACGTCCAGCACGTCCATGTTTGGACGCCTCTGCCAGATGGCTTTCGGCCTCTCGGATGAAGGACCGGGACCACTGTTTCGGGTCCTGCCTGGATAGAGGAACGTAACGCCCATCACGATCGCGCCGGGCGGCGCGGCGCGCTTCGCAGTGGAGCATCAGGGCCAACAGGCCATGAACCTCGGCTTCGCCGGGCACCAACTGAAGAAGCACTCGCGCGAGCCAGATGGCTTCTTCGGCCAGACCGCGGCCGCGCTGGTCGGCGCCCGCCATATCGTCCCAACCAATACCGAAGGCGGCGTAAATGGCCTCCAGGACCGCTTCCAGCCTCTGCGGCAATTGATGTTTTTCCGGCACCTCGAAGCGGATACCGCTGTCGCGAATCTTCGTCTTGGCGCGCACCAGACGTTGCCCCATCGTTTTCGGTGAAATCAGAAAGGCACTGGCGATTCGGACCGCATCCAGGCCCAGAACGGTCTGCAGCATGAGAGGCGTGTGCATGGCCGGACCGATCGCCGGGTGCGCGCAGACAAAAAGCAGCTTGAGGCGCTCGTCTGGAAACTTCGTCTCCCAGGTTGTCCCCCCCGAGTTTTGGGTTAACAGCATGAGGTCAGGTTCGTTGCCGGACACTACCTGTTGATGACGAAAGAAATCGATCAGGGAGTGCCGCGCGGTCGTCAGCAACCAGGCCTCGGGATTTTGAGGCACGCCGTCTCGAGGCCAGACCGTAAGCGCTTTGAGCAAAGCCTCGCTCAAGGCGTCTTCGGCGCCTGCCAGGTCATGGGTGTGAACGGAAAGATAAGCTACCAGGCGACCGTAGGATTCGCGCGCCACGCGCTCGACTGTCCGATGAACCTCTTCTTCATCCCTTCCATTCATCTCATTCCGTGATCCTGCGCTTGATCTGAGGAGCCAGCGGACGCACTTCAACGGCGCCCAGCGAGGCAGCCGGGCAGCGCGCCGCCCACTCCAGAGCCGCGTCCAGGGACGGCAACTCCAGGATGATGAATCCTCCAAGCTGTTCTTTGGCATCGGCATACGGGCCATCCTGGACACTACGGTTTCCGTCCTTGATTTTTATTGTGGTTCCGGTTTCCGGAACTTCCAGCGGATCGCCTCCCACAAAAATGGCCGACTCGACCAGAGCCTTTTGGTAAGCGCGCCAGGCGCCCGTGTAAGGGTCGGTCCCATCGCTTTTGCGTGTCGCGAAAGCCTCTGGAGATTCGTAGATCAACAATGCGAATTGCATCCCATCTCCCCTTTCCGAATAGCTTTACAGGTCCCTGAACCTATGACGTACCGGGAGTCGACATTTCGACAGTCAGTTATGCTATTCGGCGCCGATTCGGACCACGCGCAACGGTCCTCTTATGAAGTATCCGCCTATCATTACGAAACCCTCCATCGTGCCCTGACCAGGAAGCGATTCTCCCGGTCAAGCTTCGACTGGCTCGTTTTTCTCTGCAATTTCAACGAAAGTCGAGAGGCGCTCGGGCTCTTCGCGTTTGTCGCGGGGATGGGACCCGGGCAGCAACCTTCGCGCCGGGTGACGGGCAGGTTCAGGTTGGTGGGGACTTCGGGTTTAAGGGGCGTAAAAAACCCTCTCCCCGGTCATTGGGGAGAGGGCCGTTAAGGTTGGAAGGTGCTTCTAGTTGCCGCCGTCGTCGTCGTCACCCGCAGGCGCCGGCCTGTTGTCGAAGTCGCTCGGTGGACGAACCGTGCTCTCGCCCGGATACGGCCGCACAAACCCGGTGGCCATGTACCAGTTCATGTGGTTGACGGTGTAGGCGTCTTCAGCGTCGGGCTTGGTCAGTTTGCCGGCGAAGATCTGCGCCTTCTTCTGGAGCCAAGCCGTCTGCAGGGCCTTGATCTTAGGGCTCATTGACGGGTCGTCCGCACCTGGTGTAACGCCCTGGGTAAGCGGGATCTGGTTCGGAACGTGCGTCCACGGTCTGAAGTTCGACGCGGGCGGCACGCCCTGGACGAAAGCCGTTCTCATCGGCGAAGCGATGAGATCGCGCTGGTTCATGGGGGGCAGGCCGAGGATCTGCTCGATCGTCCGAGTCATGTTGACCTGCGTGTAGTAGGCGTGTTGCGTGGGTCCGCCCTGCACGGTGTATGGGCTGACGATGTAGCCTGGGGCGCGATGACCGTCGACGTGGTCAACTCCGTCCTGCGAGTCGTCTTCCTCGATGAAGATTGCCGAGCTGGACCACACCTTGCTGTGAGTGATGTAGTCGATGATGCGCCCCACGGCCAGGTCGTTATCGGCCTGTTCGGCTAGCACTGTTGGCGGGCCGCCGGTGTGGTCGCACATGATCCACAGCATTTCCAACCCGGGCACCGTGCCGGCGTTGACGTCATTCTGGAAGTCCTGATTCCAGAGATCGACGCGGAACTGGTCGGGGATGCCCAGATCGAACTGCGGGAAGTTCTTGATGAGGTGGTTGGACACGGCGGGGACAGTGGAATATGCCTGGACCGTGTTCTGGAAGTAAAGCGTCGTCTCGCCCGGGACGCCAGGTGCCGCGCAAGCAGAACCTCCCTCGAAGCACTGCGAGTCGGCGTAAAAGTCGCTCCAACTCGGCTCGCTGGTCGACCCGTTCGGCTGCAGGAACGAATCGCCCTCGACGGCCTCGCCGTACATCTTCACCGACAGACCGGCGGCAGCTGCTTCCGAGAACACGAAGCCCTTGTTCAGATAGGCAAGGGCATCACCCATGTTCCCGCCCGGATAGCTACGGACCCAGTCGGGCGACTGGATGTCGTCGGCGTAGGGTGCCATGGCCTCGGTGATCCACTGGTGACCGTCAGCCGACTGGCGGCTGGGGTTGTAGAAATTGTCAAACAGTGGGAAGCGCTTCACCAGTGCGTGCACGTTTGGCGTGACCGGAGTGCCGCCGGCTGCGGAGCCGTCGCCGAACACTGCCAACGAGGGGTCGCCATTGCCGGCGGCCACGTCGCCCAGGACCTGATCATACGTGCGGTTTTCACGGACGATCACGAACACGTGCTTGATCAGGGACGGAT
>Ga0123356_10003200_pt1 | contig 17197 bp, 16 predicted proteins | sample TergutEmb28metaG_2_FD_92546 | JGI IMG/M metagenome (GOLD analysis project Ga0123356, IMG submission 92546) | Embiratermes neotenicus P3 segment gut microbial communities from Petit-Saut dam, French Guiana - Emb289 P3 | ecosystem: Host-associated > Arthropoda: Insects > Digestive system > Gut ...
AGAAAGAACAAATTACAGGTCTTTTTGACTATGTTAATGAAGTTCTCGGACTTGATACACCGCCGAACATAGAGTATTATCAAGGTGAATATGGTGAATACGGTGGTTACGATTCAAGCACTAACACACTGAGCATAAATGAAAATATGCTCCACGAAGCAGATGAAGCAGCAGACACTGTAGCTCACGAATTATGGCACACATATCAACATGAAAGAGCGCTAAACCCTAAATCACCTAAAGACCACATGTATCAATTTGGATTTGATAATTATATAAGACCCGGTGACGATTTCGATGCATATCAAAGTCAATTGGTAGAAGCGGAAGCAAGAGCATTTGCCAATGAGTTTAAAGGGAGGATATCCGCATGAATATAATTATGGAATATCTGTTAAATGAAAAAAAGATGACAGAGGTTGTTGCAGAAAAGACAGAAGAGAAGATAATAAAATATGACGATATTCACAATGATTTTAAGTTGTGGCTTGAAAGGCGTACATTTACAGAAGAAACCTCTCTTATGATTGAGGGATATACAGCCAAAGATATCCAAAACCTTGCACCATTTATGGATGGACTTGGCGTATATACCTTTATGGTAACCCTACGTGATAACCCTGAAAAAGCGAAAGAGTATATTGCAAGTGGGTTTATGCGAAAGTAATAAAAGCATATATCAATCATCATTTAGATGAGGAGTTAAACATGAAATGTTCTCTATGCGGGTGCGATGTAAAAGATGGTGTAGTATTCTGTGATAATTGCAATGCAACAATTGATAGAGTCGTTGATGAGCATAAAAACAAATCATTGCATGACACATCAGAATCAAGCACATATGACGAACTTAAAAAAAGCAATCATTCCCCTCATTCGGATGAGATTTCTAAAACTATATATAAAACACGCTCTACCTTTCCTATAAAGGAAGTCTTAATTATTGCATCCAGTATTATTGCGGCTGTTATTATAGCAATTGTTTTAATACCTTCTGGAGGGAACTCGAGAGAAACAGACGCCTCGGTACAGCCAACTACTTCTAATCGAGAAGATAATCAAGAATCCGGTCAATCGCTTTTTATTTACACTGAAGCATCGGAGTCAACAGAAGTTGCACCGCAACCTACTCCAGCACCGGCACAAAAGAACGATTCGGCAAGCAATGCTTTCATGTTACAATTTGATAATGAGTTAACAGGGGATATGAGAATAAACAGTAACAACCTTATTTGGGAAACGTGGTATTATGTGGATATGCCAAGGGAAGGGATTTTAAATGTAAGTGTTGTAACCACTGATGATTTACAAATAGATGTTGGTATATGGGTATCCCAAGGGATGATTTTATCGGGAATAAACAGTTCATATAATGACAGGGAAAAACGCCATGAACATCTGGAAAGAGGTCAATATCACATCAACGTGAGACATAAGAGCGGCGCGGGATTATATACTATTACTGCGTCATTTATTGAATCTGGAAACACTACGCAACCTAATGAAAACATTCAAAATAATGATATTAATATGCCAATAGGAAGAGTTGACCTTAACACTCTAAGTAATGAAATACAATATACAGATAATTGGGTACGGGTGACAGCTATTTGGATTGAGGGTCAATATAAGGGGACTAATACCGTATTTGAAAGAGCGGAAGATTCCAATCTATGGACTATGGAGAGCCGTTCGGGTGGCACATCATCAATAAATGCGGTTTTTTCAAATGAGCATGGAATCTTTGCTATAATTGTTTCAGGGCAATCACCTTGGTCATACTATTTGCATGAAGACGGTACAGGATATATGATACATCCCAATGGTACAACACGGGAGAATTTTACATGGAATGCAAATCACGGAGATAATGCGGACTTCATTTTACCATTCAGTTCACAGCGGTTACTAATCGATGATGATTTAAGGGGTTTATCAAAAGAGAACCTTAGGATTGCTAGAAATGAAATTTATGCACGTTATGGATATCAGTTTAATAGTCAATATTTACAGAACTACTTTGATACAAAATCATGGTACAATAATTTAACTAAACTTCCGATTGGAACAGAGCCTTCATTGTCAACGCTGGAGCATTCAAACTTATCACTTATATTGGATTTTGAAGCAGGAAAAACAGGGTAACATACGTTTATACACATGGGAAATACAACGGTGTTATAAAACATAACAGAAAAAACTCACGCCGCCAAAGTGATTGCGTGAGTTTTTTACCCGCCCCTCAAAATATCCTCAATAGCAACGCCGTCAATATAAAGCCCCGAAATAATCATCTCGCCGTTCTTTACGCGGACGGTGACATAGGCTTCCTGACCCGGATCTCTTCTCATCGCGAGCAGCTCTGCTCTGGGGGCGAGCCTTTCTTCCATATAATATCTTTCAATAGGCAGCGAAAACCGGCTGCGGCTGTTGCTTCTTACATAAGAACCTGATGCCGGTCTGCTATCGGATACCGAAGAAATAAAAGCAAAGCCGTCAGCATCAACGGATATAAGACCATACCTGCCTTGACCTCTCAAATCCTGTGGTGAGCGGAGCCTCACATACCTGCCCCGAAAAGCATCGTAAGGGTCAACCGGATTGACCTTAAATCTGAACTCCTCGCCGATTCGAAGAATGTAGTACTTATTGGCAATCATATACACCGGCACAAATAACTGGATTACAATCACGACTATAAGAGCGGGAATAAGCCACTTTTTCATATGGATTCCTCCTCGCCGGACTCTGTCGCACCGCCCTCGCCGGACTCTGTCGAGACGAGAGCACCCTCACCGGACGCATCAGCAGTAAAGTCTCCCTCACCGGACACCTTTTGAATTTTCCTTGAGCGCATGATTTTTACATTCACAAGCAAGAACGCCGCACCCAACAACAAAAACACAATACCGCGCCACAAAAAGTCCATATTACTGTCGAAGAACCTCATAACAATTAAAGTACAAACCGCAGCCATCCCGATATTGGTTTGAAATAATACCGTATTTCTGACGCCATAGACAATAAACCCAACACCTATTAAAAGTAAAACAAAATTGGCAATCAGCATGAATATAAATGAAGGCAACGGGTAGATTGACATCTGCCAAAAGAATCGCAATACGCAAAGCACAAACAGCGGTGTCAAAAGATAGAGCCTGAGCTTATCGCGCTTATAAATATTAACCGCAAAAACCACCGCTGCGGCAAGCATGGCGAAAACCAATAAGACACTACCGATATCAGACATACTGCCGCGAAACAGCCATCTTGTCCACATCGTCTCATATGTCAGTATCGCCGCTATGACAAGGCCGCCCAATGTACCGATTATTTTAAACGGAGTAAGAAGCTTTTGAGGCAGACCCTCAACTGTCAGCAATAAAACGAAATAACAAAGCGTTACCAAAAGCAAACTGCCCTCAAGCATGATTCCCATAAACAAAAACAGCACAAATCCCGCGATAACAGTAACCCATGCCATATAAACAGGCCGTGCGTTTTCTTCATTTCTTTTCAGAAAAACAAACAACGCACCTAAAACAAATAAACCGAACAATATCAGGGCGTTCAAAGGTGAGGTTTCCAGAACAGCCCAGTTTAAAACAGTCCAGTAATAAACAATCAGCGGGGAAGCGGCATTAAGAATATAGATTACCGGCAATGACAAGAGCCCGCAGGTGAGCACATATACAGCGTAATCGCCGGGCAAATGGAATATCTGCCCGACAACGGCGATAGCGGCAAAAACAGACGCGGTAACAAGAATCGCAACAGACTCACGCCATGCAACACTCTCATACTTTCTCTTCAAAGTGAAAATCGCGAGAGCCTGCGACACAACAAGCGGCAAAAACGCTATAACCACCCGCACGGGAATAGGGAAGTACTCCCAATTTCTGGCTCCGATAAGAATAACTCCCGTACCAATCAAAACAGCGCCAATAATTGAAAACAAAACAATAATAAAACTCACATTTTTCTTAGCTTGATAGCGGGCACGGAGATTCCCGGCAGTCTCCGCGTCAATAAGCGAAAGCTGCTGCCACTCATCTATCTCCTTTAAAACCCATTTTTCCTTTTTCATAAAGTCATTCCTGCTATTTTACTGAACTGCTCAATAAATATAAACAATATTGGTTCATTGAGATTCCTTCTTGTCGTGATTTTTCCGCAAGTGTTTTATGCAATGTTTTTGGCATCCGCAATTTGAACTGCCCGCTATATTCATGAAGATTGCTTGGCTCGGGAATAGGGAAGTTGTCCTCTAAACAAGCTTCGAACCATGCCCTTTTAGCATCCTCAATCATTAGTATACCATCTTCAATAGTCTCCGCACATGTAATACAACCACGAAGCTCCGGGCAATACAGAGTATAGCCTCCTTCTTCTTTGTCTTCAATAAACTCAACCTTATAGCTTAAACCCATATAGTAGTTTATATCCTTATTCATAATTGTACTCCATCCTTTTCTGATTCTAATACGGCCTCTCTAACCATTTCGATATACGCCTTATTCATTGGAGTTGCTTTTGGTAATGCAATTGGTGTTTTGCCTTTTTTTCTAAATACTGTATGACTGCTTCCGCCTTTTGGCTGACTTTTTACATAACCAATTTTAGTTAAAATTTTTACCAAATCATCAAAACGCAGGTTTTTATTTACCTTTAACAACTCATCAATCAATTTATCCCACTTACTCATAGTTTGTACTCCTTTAATAATATCATGACACCACATATGGGGTCAAGTGCTATTATAAAATTTTGACACTGACCTAGTACAACTATAAACAAATTTCGTATAACCGCGCAATATGAACACAGTGTAGAACACGGTTTCACAACTGTGAAGCAGTACACATTTTGGGTTTAAATTATGTAGAAAAACTACACATTTTCAAATAATCGTGTAGAAAAGAGAAAAACCTCAAAATGAGGTTTTTCTCTTTTCTTATAATCAAGTCTTACAAACTCTCGCCGAAATCCTTGCGGAACTGCGCCGCAAGTTTTGAGGGCCAGTCTCCGACAGGCTCAAGACGGCCGAAGAAGAAACGCAGCATCGCCGGCTCATCCACAAATCTCAGCCCGCCAATCAAACCGCGATTCTGATACAGCCAGTTTATACGGTCGGCAGTGTATTTTACCTGAGATAAAGTAAACACACGTCTCGGAACCGCAATACGCGCAAGCTCCATTTCCGCAAAGCGCTCGGTACCGTCTTCGTTACGCTGTTCGCTCAGTGTACCGCGCTCCATGCAGCGCACGCCGCTTGCGATATATACAGCTGCAGCCAAAGCGCCCGCTTTGTACTGCTCCTTAGGAACATGCGAGCAAAACTCCATAGCATCCACATGGCAGCCAAGACCGCCCGGAGGAGTCACGACGGGAACACCTTTGACCAGAAGCTCATTGCATAAAGCCTCAACGATAATCGGCGTCTGATTTATAACGTCAATATCCATTGTCTCTATAAGACCTACGGCAAGCGCCTCCATCTCACGCACAGACATACCACCGTATGTCAAAAAACCCTCATAAAGCGTCACAAGCTCACGCATCTTGAGATATAGATTCTTATCCGATAACAGAATACCGCCGCCGCGTGCAGAGCCGAGCTTACGTGCCGAGAAGTATACAACATCCATCATTGACGTTATTTCACGTGTGATTGTTTTAATATCAACATCCTTATACTCCGGGTCACGGACTTTAATAAAGTAAAGGTTGTCTCCCAAAAGACTCGCGTCATAAACAAGTGTTATACCCTGACTGCGGCATATACGTGAAACCTCGCGCATATTGCCCATAGAAACAGGCTGACCGCCGATAAGGTTTGTCCCCGCTTCAATTCGCACAAAAGCGATTTTCTCTTTCCCGTGCTTTGCGATAGACTCGTTGAGCTTATCGATATCAATATCGCCTTTAAACGGTGCGTCGCTCTTAATACGCAGCCCTTCATCGGAAACAATCTCCTCAACACTACCGCCCTTAAGTGTGATATGCGCTTTGGTTGTAGTGAAGTGGTAGTTCATTATTGTGACCATACCCGGCTTAACAAGAGTCTGCGCGATAATATTCTCGCAGGCACGCCCCTGATGCGCGGGCAGAAAATACTCCATGCCGAAAATATCTTTCAGCACCGCCTCCAGACGGTAAAAAGTTTCAGAGCCCGCATAGCTGTCATCAGCCTGCATCATTGCCGCATATTGGTTCTGACTCATCGCGTTAACGCCGCTGTCTGTGAGCATATCCATAAAGACATCGCGGTTTTTCAGCAGAAAAGTATTATACCCCGCCTCCTGCATACACTGCAGACGCTCCTCAACCGGCAGCAGATTAACCTTTTGTACCATACGGACCTTGTGCATTTCCAGAGGAATATTCTCCCCCGACATGAATTTTACATTTGACATTATTTTTCTCCTTTTTTCATTTCATCTCAATGTTTGATTTTGCTCAGTATGCGTGGGATGGGGGTACCGAAATATATATCTTTCGCTGCGAGTGCGCATCCGTGCGCACAATCGCGCGCTCCACCGTCCATGGCTTCCGCTCTACAGATATATATTTTAGTACCCCCATCCCGCGCCATTAACGCTACTACTAATAAACCTAAAAACTATCTATCAACTCGTGAACCTCGTCATACTCGAACATTAACACATGCTGTGAAATATCCCGTACTGTTTTTTTCTCATCTTCCGTCCGTGCCAGCCGGAGCAAAGACTCAACAGCAATATTTATAGCATCAATATCGATAATGTCAAGGGCAGATTTCAAATTTACAAGCTCATTTTGAATCCGCGTATCCCGGCCGGAACCGTCATCACCACCATCAACAGCATTTTTAGCATCGTATCGCAACAGTGCCTCTCCTATATCTTTAAGCATTTTTTCCAAAAAGGTGATAAATTTCTCATTATTACCGGTGATAAAGTCCCAGTCCTCATTCAGCCCCGCATTCTCAAGAGCAAATGCCGCCCCTGAAACATCACCTGCACCGATATTGGCGGATGCGCTCTTTATTGCATGAACAATGGTTATATATTTCTGCAAATCTTTTGCATCAACACAGTCTCTGAGAATATCAAGCCGCTCTGAAATATCGCTGTGATACGAAGCCAGGGTTTCGTAAAAATACTCAATAGTACCGCCCGAAAGACGTATACCCTGATGTACATCAATTCCGGGAATGGATTCCGAAATCTCTGTAGCAGCCGCCGGAGGCGTGAGATTACTACGGATGATTCCTGAGCTTATCTGCTTATCGAGCGGGATCCACCTTTCCAAAACAGAGTTCAGCTTATCGGCGTCTATCGGTTTTGACATAAAATCGTTAAAACCGCATTTAAGAAACATTTCTTTTCTCCCGGCGACAGCATCCGCGGTAAGAGCTATAATAGGAAGCTTTGAATAATACGGATTATCTCTGTCTAGGTCTCTTATACGCTCAGTGGTTTCCACACCGTCCATATCAGGCATACGATAATCCATAAATACCAAATCATACTGTCCTGCCTGCACTTTCTCAAGCGCTTCGGCACCGCTGAGACATAACTCAACAGACATATAATAAGGCTCGAGCAGACCGGCGATAACTATAAGGTTAGTACTTATATCATCAACGACCATAACCCTTGCTCCCGGGGCGGAAAAAACCACATGATGCTCGTAGCCGTGGCTTAATGTATGGGGGTCGGTAACACTGTTAAAGACATTCGCTACATTTACGACATTTGCGGGTAATGTTATGTTCGACCAGTTGCCGATAGGCGCGGATTCGCAGAACTCCGAAAGCAAAACAATACGCGAGTTAGCACAAAGTCTGAGAATCGTAGTCTTATGCTCCTCAAACAATGCTTTTGACACAAAAACATAATTATATGTGTCTTTATGCATCCTTTCGCAAAAAGTATCATAATTCTCAGCAATGTCGCATCTTATCCCGAGGCTGTCTATAGCATAATACAAAGACACAGCCATAATTTCATGATACTCATAGATAAGCGATTTTTTATCCAAAGGATTTTCAACATTTGCAAGCTTTCCGGGTGTTTCCATTTTTTGAGGTATAGTTATTGTGAAAATCGTACCTTTACCGGGCTCAGACTCCACGGAGATATTGCCGCCCATCACACTAACAAGACCGTGCGTTATAGCCAGTCCCAAACCGACACCGTCAGTTCCGGAATGCACCTGATAATACTCGGCGAACAAACTGTCGATATGCTCCTTCTTGATACCGCTTCCGGTATCTTCAATCATAAAAAGTAAATCCAAAGCGCTTACACCGGGAACTCCGATTACAGTGAGAGAAATATGCCCTTCATGTGTATGCTTAACGGCATTTCCGAGAATATTAATAAGCACCTGACGGATTCTGGCAACGTCACCAATCAGGGAGTACGGTAAACGGCTGTCAATGTTTACAACATATTTAACAAGAGTACCGGAGACCTTCGTCCGGATAATATTGCTGACATCATGAATAAGTGAAGGCAGCGAATAGCTTACCGGCTGAATTTGCATATTACCCGATTCAATTATTGAAAAATCGAGAAGATCGTCGATTATCGACAGCAGATTTGAGCTTGCATGTCTGATGGTAGTAATTTGTTCACGGGTATTATTGGTAATATCATCACGCAAAACAAGCTCTGCCATACCGATTATAGCATTCATGGGAGTTCTTATCTCGTGGCTCATTTTGGCAAGAAAATCGCTTTTTATGTTACTTGCGTCTATTGCCTCCCTGAGTGCTTTTCTCAGCTTTTTTTCCATTTCTTTGATGTCTGTCATATCTCTGAGAACTATAATTTTACATATAGCATCGCCATAAATATCACTATCCACCGTGAGAGTCATGTCACAGTTTTTTGCTCCGGCAGCTGTCTTTATTAATACGTTTTCACTGACGAAACTATTATCAAGAAAATCCGGTTCAGGCGCCATTACGTCAACAAGCAGATAAATGGAAAAACTGTCACCTATTGCACTCGTACCCATGAACCTTACTGCCGCCTCATTTTCCAGAACTACCTTGTTTTTGTCATCAAGCACAAAAACCGGTCTCGTTAAGGATGTAAACATATCCTCCGATACATTCGACACAGTTATGCCGAACAGCTTAAATTTTCTCATTGAGTGGAAGATAAAAAACGACAAGGGAAAAAGCAACAACGGCGCCACCGGTGTTATATAAATATTAGTATAAACAGGAAGTATGAACTCAATAGTGACAATAGCCGGATTAATAGCCAGAGCGATTAGGATTATGGTTAACACCTGCCTGCGGATGCGTTTTAAATCCGTCTGGCGGTACCATTTGAGATGTATTACAACTAAGGCGGCGATTACAAGAAAAGAATACACGATTAAAACATTAAATACTAAATTGTTAGTATATGAAAACTGATTGCCGAACAAGGAGTACAAAAAAGTAACATCACCGGAAAAAACACACAGCAGGCTTAATAAAAAGGAAACGCATGCCATCACACGGAGCAGATTCTTGACAGTATTACTTTTAAACTCAATCAAATTGGTTAAGCAAATCATCCAGAACGGGTAAACCAGGCATCCTGCGGTAAACGCGACAGCCCAAAGAACCGGGGTGGCACCGGGATAAGGCGAGATTATCATACAGCCGTAAAAAAAGCTAAAGACGAACATCAGGAACCCTACAAAAAGGTAGTCCCGTCTCGTCTTCGTACGTGAGTCATTTAAATATGTCGCAAATAAAATAAAAAGATAACATATACTTGCAAGTATAAATATACCGGCTGTTACCAGACTGATATTAATGCCTACAATCATGTAAACGCTTCCTTTTTATGCCCTCAAGGCTTTAATCGCTGCCGGTATGTTCGATTTCGCTGAACTCCGCTTCGCATTCAAGAAAAACCTTTACAAGCTCAGGGTCAAAATGTGTACCGCTGCCGTTTCTGATAATTTCGACAGCCTCCTGATGTGTTTTTCTTTCTCTGTGCGGGCGGTCTGATGTCAACGATTCATAAGCATCCACTACTGCCATTATTTTTCCTTGCAGCGGGCTTCCTTTATCTTTAAACCCATGCGGATCACCTGTCCCGTCACACCATTTTGAAATCTCATCCTTATAGCTGTTGTTACCTTTTAACTTATTCACCATCAACTCAAGATAACGGCGCATTCTCTCCTCATGAGCTGTCTCTTTACCGGTTTTCGCGCCGATTATATTTGAAACAACTTCCATTGCGTGCTGTGAATCATTACTTTTATGCACCGCAACTGTGTTTTCAGCTTTAAAATTCTCAAACTCCTTCTCATGGAGCAGAAATACCTCGGCGATTTTAGGGTCAAAATGCGTGCCGCTGTTTTCTTTGATAATTCCAATTGCTTCTTCATGCGGAAACGCTTTTTTATACGGTCTGTCATTGGTTAACGCGTCATAAACATCAACAATGGCCATAATTCTTCCGTGAAGCGGAATTTCCGTCCCTTTCAGACCGTAAGGATATCCTTTGCCGCTCCACTGCTCATGGTGGCTGCCGGCAAGTGCCGAAGCATATGTCAGAAACTCTGATGAGGTAGTGGTTTCTTCGATTCGTTTAATAATCTCCACACCGGAAACGGTATGATGCTTCATTATTTCAAACTCATCTTCGGAAAGCTTGCCCGGCTTCATTAAAATCGCGTCTTTAATGGTTATTTTACCGACATCATGAAGTTGGGAAGACATGACAAATAAGTTTATATCCCAGGAAGAAATCTCCTCTGTATAAACATCATGCTCCAAAAGAAAATCAAGCAACAGCCTTATATAATGCTGTGTCCTTTCAATATGTCCGCCGGTTATACTGTCACGCGATTCAACAAGCTCGGCGATGATATTGATAATTGCGTTTTGCAACTCCAGAACCGTTTCTGTCTGTTTGTCCACTTCAGTTTCCAGAGAGAGGCTGTAGTTAAGCAAATCCTTTTTTTGCTTTTCGAACAGTAAATGCAAATCAATCCGCTTTATAAGCAATTCACGCGAAAAAGGCTTGGTGATGTAATCGACAGCACCAAGATTCAGGCCCTGAACCTCACTTGCCGGGTCAATTTTCGCGGTTAGGAAGATGACGGGAATATGTGCGTTTTTTTTATCTTCCTTGAGCTTTTTCATGACCTCATAGCCATTCATTACAGGCATTTCGATGTCCAGTAAAATAAGAGCCGGAGATATTTTATCAAGCAGATTAAACAGCTTTTCTCCCGATGGAACGGTGACAATACTATATCTGTCGGCAAGATTATTCCTGGCGACATTTAAGTTGGTTATGTCATCATCAACCATCACGATAACATCACGGACTGCTTCCAAGAGATTTGCCTCCTTGACAAGATAATGCTCAATCCTGTTTGTATGCATAAAAACACATTGAAAACTGAATAGTCTTAAACGAACATATTGCATAATTATATAACATCAGGTATGAAAAAACAACCGTAAATAAGCATGTTTAGTAAAAAACGGACACAATCCGTAATGAATCATGTCCGTTTCTATCATTGATTGATGCGGTATATTGCGATATCCGCAAAAAGCTTCTTTTATCTCTTTGAAAATTGAGGAGCTCTGCGTGCGGCTTTAAGACCGTACTTTTTGCGCTCTTTCATTCTTGAATCGCGTGTCAGAAAACCGGCGTTTTTAAGTATAGACCTGTAGCTCTCATCAACCTGTAAAAGCGCGCGTGAGATACCGTGGCGGATTGCACCTGCCTGACCGGTTACACCGCCGCCTTTAACAGTTGCGGATATATCTACCTTGGCTGCCGTATCGGTGGTGTTCAGCGGCTGACGAACGATATACTTGAGGGTTTCAAGACCAAAATATTCATCAATATCACGGCCGTTGATTGTAATGGCGCCCGTACCGCCTTCAAATAGATGAACTCTTGCGACGGAGGACTTTCTTCTGCCCGTACCATAAAGATATGGCTTCTTACTTGTATACATTATTCAGCACCTCCATTATCGTCTTTGCCTTGAGTCCATGCAACGGGCTTCTGAGCATCATGCTTATGCTCGGCACCGCTGAAAACACGCAGACGCTTCATCGCGCCGCGATCCCTTGTGTTCTTTGACATCATGCCTTTAACAGCCTGTGTCATTGCAAACTCGGGCTTAGACTCCATGATACGCTTGTAGCTGGTCTCTTTGAGGCCGCCGACCCAGCCGCTGTGACGGCGGTAGAACTTTTGATTAAGCTTATCGCCGGTGAGCACCGCATCGGCGCAATTGATAACAATAACAAAATCGCCGCAATCGACATTAGGAGTATAATCGGGCTTATGCTTACCTCTCAGTAAGTTAGCTGCCTCTGTAGCGGTACGTCCAAGCGGCGTACCGGCAGCATCAAGGATATACCAGTTGCGTACAACGGTTTCCTTTCTTGCCAGTGTAGTTGACATAGTGTTAATCCTTCCTGTATTGTATGGTGTAGGTGTTGCTTGGGGGTATGATTTTTTGTTTCCGTCAAGCGTAGCCACAGACGGTGGAGCGCGCTAGTGTGCACATGGACGTGCACTCTGGCGGCAGGAAATAAAAAATTATACCCCCAAGCAACACAAGATACTTAAAAACAAAGCCTACTATGTATATCATATGCAAAATCAAGTGTCAATATATTTTTAAAAGAAATTTAAACTACACTGCGCATTCTCCCGAAAACTCTCAATATCTCCCGAAAGCTCCAAAATGCTCAATGACGAAATTCAAATTTATTTATAAAAATCAAGGAAAAATATGGTAAACAAACTTGCGGGATATGTACGCCGGTGCGTGGATGATTACAAAATGATAGAAAAAGGTGAAACAATTGCCATCGGAGTCTCCGGCGGCAAAGACTCGCTTACCCTGTTATGCGCACTCGCCGAACTTCAAAAATACCACCCGGCAGGATTCAAGCTGCATGCGGTCACACTCGACATGGGTATCAAAGGCATGGACTTCACGCCTATCGAAAACCTGTGCAAAAAACTCGAAGTCCCGTTCACATTAAAATTCTCGGACCTCGCCCGCATAATATTCGACGAACGCAAAGAGAAAAACCCGTGCTCCCTGTGCGCGACAATGCGCAGAGCGGCACTCTGTAACATGATAACAGAACTCGGCATAAAGAAAATAGCGCTTGCACACCACTATGACGACGCAGTTGAAACCTTCCTGATGTCACTCCTCTTTGAAGGACGCATCCACTGCTTCCAACCGGTAACATACCTCAGCAGAACAGACGTAACACAAATCAGACCGATGCTGTACATCGAAGAAAAAACCATAAAGAATTTCGTAAAAACTGAAGAAATGCAAATCGTCCACAACCCCTGTATTAATAACGGAGTCAGCAAACGCGAAGAAATCAAAACACTCATAAAAACCCTAGGCATTGAACATAAAGATATAAAATCAAAACTCTTCGGCGCAATACAAAGACTACCGATAGAAGGCTGGGAAGTGGAATAATATGTATTATGTTTATCTATTGACAAATTGGAATAATAAGGTTTTATACGTTGGGGTTACGAATAATCTTGAACGCAGAATTTATGAGCATAAGCACAAAATGGTAGATGGATTTACAAAAAAATATAACATTAATAAGTTAGTCTATTTTGAACATACTACTGATGTTAAAGTTGCGATTGCAAGAGAGAAACAAATAAAAGGTTGGCGGAGAAAACGAAAAAATGAGTTAGTAGATGAGTTTAATCCTACATGGGAGGATGTGTCACCCTGAGCTTGCGAAGGGTCTTAAAGATTCTTCGCAAGCTCAGAATGACAGCAATATGAAAGGCAACAAATATGGACAATCATGTATATATAGCAGACTGCAAAGATTATGAATATAACCGAGTGACTGCCGCTGTTGAGCGCATCATTGATGCATTCGGTGGCGCAACTGCACTTCTTGACGCTAGCACCGGCAAGAGCGGTGCAGGTAAAAGCAAACGCGTGCTCGTAAAACCAAATATACTGATGCCGAAAAAACCGGAGGACGCGGCAACAACACATCCTGCTGTCGTAGAAGCAGTCTGCGCGGCGTTTGTAAAAGCAGGAGCCGAAGTTGCGGTTATAGACTCAACCGGCGGACCGCACACAAAAATTGTCCTCAAATTACTATACGGCAAAACCGGAATCGAAGAAGCGGCAAAACGCGGCGGCGCAAAAGCACTGTACAACACAAAAACAAAGAAAGTAAGAAACCCGGAAGGAAGAATACTGAAAAAGTTTGACCTGCTTGCACCGGTATATGACGCCGACCTCGTGATAACAGTCGCAAAAGCAAAAACACACGGCTATATGACAATGACAGGCTGCGTAAAAAACATGTTTGGCTGCATACCCGGTATGGGCAAACCGCTTCTCCATAGGAAATATCCGAAACGTGAAGATTTTGCGGCAATGCTGATTGACATAAACGAATATATCAAACCCGGACTCAGCATTCTCGATATGGTGTACGGGATGGAAGGACCCGGACCTGCAAGCGGCGACCCGAAACACGTAGGAATCATTGCGGGCGGGATATCTCCTTATACAGTTGATTTGGCACAAAGCTACCTGATGGGAAAACGCGCTGAAAGTATATATACAATACAAGAAGCAGTGGCACGCGGGCTTGTACCAAACGACCCCGAAGCCCTGACATGGCTCGGCGAAAACCCCGAACAGTTTCGGACAAGCTTCAAACCCGCAGCCACCAATAAAAAAGACGCAGTACCGGTAATAATGGACAACTGCACAGGATGCGGCGATTGCGCTCGGATATGCCCGATGAAATGTTTGGAAATTAAAGATAAAACCGCGGTAATAAAAGAAAAAGACTGCATAAAATGTTACTGCTGCCACGAGTTCTGCCCCCAAAAAGCAATATCCCTGGAGTAAACGCAAGCCAATGGGGACGGTTCTTTTGACCGTCCCCAACAATCTCGTTGATGTTCATTTTCGAACATCAACTATTTTTTTTGCAAAAATATAAAAATAACTGTTGACAAATCAAATATTGCTTGCTAGAATGGTCAACAATGGGTAAGCAATAGGTGAGCGAATGGTAAGCAAAACGCAAAAGAAAAAACTGAGCAGAAAGAGGTAAACGGCTGAAGAATGGAAGAAAACGGAACCAATATAAACTTCGAAGAAATCCTAGATGGCGAGATAAATGACTTATGGGATATATTTTTCCCAAAAGCAGTCGAAAAGAATGAAAAAGTCTACAAACTGGATCTTACTGACCAACAAAAGCCACGCAGATACCTGAGATTCCTCACAATGTAACCATTTCGCTAACCTAAAGCAGAAAAAAACACAAAATCAGCCGCCAAAGCAAAATGGCCGGGTTCTAAAACCCGACCATTTTGCTTATATATTATTTATGGACGTTCCTCACCCCGCCGCGCTCTCACTCCTCAAAATATTCTATTCTGTTACGCCCTTCATTTTTCGCGATATATAAAGCGCGGTCAGCCTGGGCTATCGCTTTCTCTATATCGTCGTCACTTCCGGATTCTACGGTTGACACGCCAATACTTGTTGAAACAGGAATCGCTTTACCTTCAAAAACAACATTCATTTTTGTGGTGTTTATTCTTATGCGCTCAAGAAGTGTAGATAAACTTTCTTTCTCAGTGCATGAAACAAGCATGATAAACTCCTCGCCGCCGTAGCGGGCGAAAAGGTCACCTGCTCTCATGGAACTGTTTGCCATTTCCGCAAACGTCACAAGGACATCATCACCTACTTGATGTCCGTAAGTGTCGTTGATTTTCTTAAAATGGTCTAAATCCATTAAAACTACATATGAAGTTTTATTATCTCTAAAAGCATTGTTTATCAGCAAAGATATGCTTGCCATAAAAAACCGCCTGTTGAAAACACCTGTCAGAGGGTCCGTGTTTGCCGAATGCTCAAGCATCGACACCTCATTATTTAACGCGGAAACATCTTTATCATATTCCCTTTTTGCTTTTGCGGTGCTTTTTGTTGTATTTGCAAGCCTGAAACAAAGTGCCTTAATTAACGCAAGGGTTGCTTCAGGTTCGTTTTTGAAAAACTCCAATGCGTGATCACGGTCGATAACAAAAACGGTGACATCTTCCTCGGCAATACATGTTGCGGTTCTGTCAATCTCCATGAATAATTCCATCTCACCTAAAGAATCACCATGAACCAGTTCCGCGACACAAATCTCACCCTGCTTACGAAAATTCTTATATACACCAACAGTTCCTTCTTTGATAATGTACATCTTATCGTCAAGCTTGTCGCCGTCCGCAATAATAACATGCCCCTTCGGGAAGGACTGCTGTATAGACCAGGTTTTGGAAAGCAGCTCTATGTTAATCATTTCTACCCTCGATTCCTATGATTATCAAGAAGTATTATATCACACTTCCGGAAGTTATAATATTAATTATTCGCATAAAAAACCGCTATTTCATTTTTGTGGTAGAATACATAAAAACGCGGATACGAAAGGAAGCAAAGAAAAAGGCAAAGAGTTTCAAAAGAAAACGTAATTTACAGCATGAGTGCCGAAAATAAACCTGTTTTATTTATTGAACCCGGAGAGACAATTATATTCGAAACATGGGATGCCTTGCACGGACAAATCAAATCCGCAGACGGCAATCTCGACAGTCTTGACTGGACAAGAGTAAACCCCGCAACAGGACCTGTATATATAAACGGCGCACAGGAAGGGGATATACTGACCATAAAAATCGACAAAATTGACGTAGCCGAAACTGGAGTTGTACTATGCGGACAAGACATGGGCGTAATGGGAGATACCCTGCAAGGCGCAGCAATGAAGGTTGTACCTATAAAAGATGAAAAAGCTTATTTCTCCGATGAAACAGTTATACCGCTTAATAAAATGATTGGCGTTATAGGAGTTGCGCCAAAAGGTGATGCAATTGCAACCGGTGTGCCGGACTTACACGGCGGCAACATGGACTGCAAAGAAGTCCGCGAGGGCGCCACGCTGCTCTTACCGGTTAATGTACAGGGAGCGTTGCTGGCTATGGGCGATTTGCATGCGGTTATGGGGGACGGAGAGATTGGCGTCAGCGGACTGGAAGTTGCCGGAGAAGTAACTGTCACAATCGATTTGAAAAAGAATAAAACCATGCCTCTGCCGATAATAATAAACGAAAGCCATGTGATGACCATA
>Ga0123356_10003201_pt1 | contig 17196 bp, 16 predicted proteins | sample TergutEmb28metaG_2_FD_92546 | JGI IMG/M metagenome (GOLD analysis project Ga0123356, IMG submission 92546) | Embiratermes neotenicus P3 segment gut microbial communities from Petit-Saut dam, French Guiana - Emb289 P3 | ecosystem: Host-associated > Arthropoda: Insects > Digestive system > Gut ...
AGACTCGCATCCCAATTGAAAGCCGCTGCATGCACTGTCCGGTCATGCCCGTCCGGCCCGTAAATCGCATTCAGCACGAGCGCACAATCCTCTACCGAGCGGCAAATGGGTCCGAGTTTGTCCATGCTCCAGGAAAGCGCCATCGCTCCCGTTCGTGGTACCAGCCCGAAGGTCGGCCGCAGTCCCGTGCAGCCGCACCGCGTCGCCGGGGAGGAAATCGATCCCAGCGTTTCCGATCCGATGCTGAATGTCACGCATCCAGCTGCCGTCGCCGAAGCCGGTCCGGCAGACGACCCGCTTGAGCCTTGATTCGGGTTCCATGGATTGCGCGTCACTCCACCAAACCACACGTCGCCCTGTGCCAGCGCACCCAGCGTCAGCTTCGCCACCAGCACGGCGCCCGCGTCGTCCAGCCGCTTCACAACGGTGGCGTCCTCGTCGATCACCTGGTTCTCGAACCCGCCGGCCCCCCACGTCGTCCGGTAGCCTATGGTCGCCAACAAATCTTTCGCGCCCCACGGCAGCCCGTGCAGCGGACCGCGATATTTTCCCATCGCGATTTCCGAATCCGCTGTCTTCGCCCGCCCCAGCGCGCGTTCTTCCGTCAGCGTCACGGTGAACTTCAGCAGCGGGTCGTATTTTTTCAGTCGGCCCAAATACATTTCCGTTAGCGCCACTGACGAAACCTTCTTCGTTCGCACCAATTCCGCTAGCTCTCGCACGCTTCGGAAGGCTAGGTCCTCCAGATTCTTTGGCACTCCGGCCGCGCCCCGGCTCGGCGCCTTTGACATGCGCATCGGCCTCTTCTGCGTCTCGAGCTTCATTCCCGGCAGTACCGGATCGAAGATCAAGGCCGGATCCACAGAATTGGGAATCTTCAGCTTGTAAATCTCTTCGTAGCCCTTGGCCCGGTCGTTCAAATTCTCCAGCATCATTTCTTTGTATTCGTCCGGGATGGGCACGCCCGCAATGGCCGCCGCGTTGTCGATCATTTCTTTCGTGATCTTCTTCGCGCCTTGCGCTTCCGCCTGCGCCCACAGCACTCCGGGGAACAATGTCCCTGCCAGCCCCATCCCCGAACACGTTCTCATGAAGCTCCGCCGGTCCAGCATCGTTACCTCCATCTGGGCATTCGCGTTGGCACTCCTAAGCGCGCGTAACGATATCACAACCTTTACTATTGCTTTACGGTGCGGCGTGGCAGGCGCACCACAAAACTCCTGGACAGCGCTCGATGGACCGACCGCCTCGCGGTACTGATGAGCCATGATCCGCGAAATGTGGTGCAAAATGCTCACAGAACTATGGGGATTGCTCGAGAGCGCTCAGGAATTCTCGGGAGCATACTTTTCAACGCGGGGCAGAAAGATGGCCCCACAAATGGACCCACGGGGTTGGCGCCCAGTTTTCTTTCGACTCGCTTTGCCTTTTCGCGGTGGCCAGTCTTGCCAACGGTCTGCAAGTTCGGAACAGTGGGCTGGCACAATGACAGAGAACAACCTAGGTGCTAACCTACAAGCAGCCCTGCGACAGACCGCGCCCTTCGCCCCTGTTCTACAACACCTTTCCGGCAGGGACGGATTCTGCATGTGGTATCGCCTGAATGAAGCTGACATCTTAGTGCCTGAGGGGTGGAAGGATCATAGTGTGAATACCTTCCTGCTGCCGGCCGGACCTCAAGGCGGCGCTCTCAGCTTCGTTGTCACTCGAGATCAGGAGTCTCCCACTCTCGACGTTTTTGGCTACGCCGAACAGCAATTGATCCTGGCGGCCAAGAAACTGCCTGCCTACCAGTCCATCTCGCGGCAGATGTTTACATTGAGTGGCCAGCCTGCTGTGCAGGCGGACTACACCTGGCGCACTCCAGAAGGGGCCAACGTGTACCAGAGACAGGCGGTAGTCAAGGTGAACGCCACGTTCCTGGTGTTTACATTCACATCCCTGCAACAAGATCTGCAGAGGATCGAGGAACTGTGGCAGCAAACCATTCAGGCGATACGGCTGCGGCAATAGGATGACGCAGCAGAATTGCCGTTTCTGCGTTTGGCAATGAAGTGGAAAGAGCAAGCCTGGTGGGGTGAGTTTGCTGCTGGGAATCAGTCGGGCGGCATAATTCCGCTATGAGATGCTCGAGACCTCGGTGCTCTTCGCCGTTAGGAGCGAATTTGTATGGCTACGCAGCAAGTTTTTCCAGCGCAAGTTCGAAGCCTTACGACATGCTTCCGGTCGGTTGATTCCATCGGTTGACACATCGGTTGATTCCGGCTTGACTCCCAAAGTTTAGTCGATTACCATCTCGCTCCATCCGGGAGCTGCACCTCCCCCATCCCGCAGGTGTCGCTTTTCTCACACCAATGGATTTGAATTTTTTGTGCGACGTGGCATGTGTCGCCGCGTCGCGTTGGCGCCACAATCCTTACGTTCAGAAGGAAAAGTATGAATTGCAGAGCTTTGCAGCCTACGAAACTGAAGCAATTTCGGAAGTCGCTAAGATCAGCTTTGGTCTTGGCCCCTTGCATGATCGTTGCTTGTTTTTTCCTCGTTGCACGCGCTAACGGTGCGGATGCGGCAACCGTGCGGGCCACCCCGACGGCGGACCGCAATGAGGATCCAAATGTCGCTCTTATAATCAGTTGGACACGGCGGGTCCTAGTGAACTTCTTCTCTGCCGGACGATACACCTTGGGAATGGACACATGATGAGCGGAAATAGGTCCACATCGGGAGCGGTGCTTGTGATTGGGGCCACCGGGACGATCGGGCGTGAACTGATCCGAGAACTTCGTCTCCGAGGACAGCACGTACGCGCCGGAACACGGGAACCGCTCGGCGCTTCGCAGCACAGCGACGCAAGCACCGAGTGGATTCGATTCGACTATCACGTCGAAGAGACGTTTGCTCCTGCACTCGTGGGCGTCGAGCGAGTTTTTATGATATTGCCGCCGGGTGACAACACAGCGGATATCCCTGCAACTCCATTCATCCACCGGATGCGCGATATGAATATTCGAGCGGTGGTCGATCTCTCTGCCATGGGCGCAGAATCGAATCCCAGCATGGCAGTACGCAAAGTCGAGCTGCTTTTGGAGAATTCCGAAATCACGGTCACACATCTCCGCCCGAACTGGTTCATGCAGATATTCACGACGGGGTCGCTCCAAAAACAGGTGCGCGGCGGCAAACTATCCTTTCCAGCAGGTCGCGCAAGAATCTCTTACATTGATGCCAGGGACATCGCCGCTGCCGCAGCAATTGCGCTTACCGAACCAGGACATGGTGGCAAGGCGTATACCTTAACCGGACCTGCCGCGCTCGATCATTTCGAGATTTCGCGCATTCTTTCAGAAGCCGCCTGTCACGTCGTCATTTATGAGCCCAACACTGACGATCAAGCAAGAGAGGCGCTGACTGAAGTTGGAATGGCTCTCGCGCAACGGGAACGATTGATCGCCTTCTACCGCTTTGTGCGACAGGGTTTCTGCGAGCCAGTGAAACCGGACCTGGTTAACATTCTTGGGCGAGAGCCGACCTCATTTGCTCAGTTCGCATTAGACTACGCGCAGGAGTGGAGGAGAAAGCAAGGCCCCTGATAGATCCTTGAGGCAAAGTTTAATCTGTGATGACCGCTTTGGGTCGTCCAACTTCCTGGAAGGTTGGGGCAGATCTAAGGGGTGGAATCCACTTGTTGCGAAGGTGTCTGAAAGAGGCTCTGCTGTTAGCACGGGACGCGGAGGCTCGGACAACACCATAGCACTAGCCAGTCGAGAGTCGCCGGTAACCCAAGCCTTCTATCGCTTGAAGTGCAAGCCCACTTGCTGAAATCAAATCTCGCTGAAGTCCTAAGCAACTGGCTGCAGAGTATGCATCCAACCAGCCCTAGGACTACATCCTCGCCTCGCTTGAGAAGGAGGGAAGCAACCGCTCCGGCCAACACGGCCATGGAGCGCAACATCCGGCCTGCTGCAATGGCACACGCTGCGTCACAGCTTCGGAACGTTACCGAAAGCGGACGGTGAGGACGTGGCTACGCAGCAGTCCCTGATGCGACACGCGAACGTCAGCGTCACGATAAACAACGCTCTCATGCTAAATCTCCTCACGGCAAGCAGGAATCACTCCGGCAATGCATCAGCCAGCATGAGCGTAAGAATTGCAACCAGCATCACCATTACATCGACACTCCCCACGTCGTACAGGATCGCCTCTACAAGGCGGGTACAAAGAATCGCAACAGGCAGGCCAATTGCTACCCCGAAAAGCAGCTGCATGAACGCCCCCCGAACGACCACTGCGACGATTTCGAATCGCCCAGCCCCGTCGTTCCAATTCAGGCCAATCGAGAAAAATGGTACAAAAGATTGGCACCACGAACCGGAGAGAAAACATGAAGATCGTGAACCACCACACACGGCTGCTCGGGAAAGCGCTGCTGGTTGGCTGGATCGTTGCCGCTTTCTTCCAGTCATTCGCGTTTGGCGAGTCACAGCGGCTGCTCGCGCCATGGCCTCCGCCATCGGGGAGTTTGCGCGTGATCATCGACACGGATGCCGGCAATGAAATTGATGATCAATACGCACTCGCGTTAGCGCTCGGCTCGACTCAAAGACTCCATATTGAAGGCATCATCGCAGCGAACTTCGGCGAGTCGGGCGGAGTCCAGGGAATCGAGAAATCGTACCAGGAGATTCAGCGCGTACTCCAGAAGGCAGGCATGACAGGCAAGATCCCAGTAAAGCGCGGCGCCGACCCGCTCATTTACCGGGATCAGACAGTTCATTCCGACGGTGTCGACTTCATCATCCAGCAAGCTAGGTCGGCCTCACCCGAATCCCCTGTCTGGCTCGTCATGCTCGGCGCGGCAACGGACGCGGCGGCCGCATTGCTGAAAGATCCTGGTATCGCGGATCGTATGGTGGTTTTCTGGCACGGCCGAACACAGTGGCCAGTGCGCTGCTGGAACTTCAACGCCTATAATGACATTCTTGCCGCGCGTCTCCTCTTTGAGCTCAAGTGCCGGCTGGTGCTGTTTGACACAGGAGAGCACTTGCTGATCTCTCCCGACGAAGGCGAGCGGCGTTTCGGCTCGCTTGGACCACTCGGCGCATACTTGCAGGAGATTCGCCATCGCCAGGTATGGTTGATGGACCCCCGAAAAGGAATCTTCGACCTTGGCGACGTTGCGGTGCTGGTCGATCCATCCATTGCGCCGTGGGAAAAGGACGATGCGCCCGCCGTAACGCAGGACCTCCGCTATGACTTCACAAAGGACTATGGGCCCATGGTACGGATCTACTACATCGAACCGGCCCCGGCCTTTCATCTGCTCGAGCAGGCACTCAAGCGGATTCAGAACTCGATGGCTCAGCAAAAATAGAAAAAAGACTGCGACAATGATTGAGAGGCAAGGTCGTATCGAACGAACAGCGTGGATCTCGCCCATCCCCGAGTCCTCAGATCGTCACCATCCACAACGCACCCCCATTGCTCCGTGGCAGTGTTTGCTCGGGGAGCTACCGTTTTGGCTGTTCGGCCGCTAATTTGCAATAGAAACAGGTTCGCGATGTTGCGCGTGTTCTATTTCACAGTGAACGTCAAGGTTCCCGAACGACCGCCTCCCGGCGCAGGATTTATAACTCGAATCCTGACCGTTTTCGGAGTGGCGAGATCTGCTACGGCGATCGCTACCCGGAGTTGTCCAGAATTCACGAACGTGGTAGTCCGAGCCGAGCCGTTCCACGACGCAACTGCTCCCGGGACAAAGTTCGCGCCTGTGATCGTCACCCAGGTATTGGGACCTGGGGAGGTCATGGTGGAGGGAGAAAGCGATGTTGCCGTGGGTTTCGGATTGGCCACAAGCGATGGAGGCAAAACAAACGCCCCGCGCACCAAAACGACCCGGCCACTTCCGTTGCCCCAGAAGTCTTTGGCAGTGCGGAATGCCACACCTTCCCCACCCCAGCGGATAAGGTCGAATGCATCGCCCGTCAGGTTGTCGAGTTGAACTGATCCAGTTGGCAAGAAGTGGGACGGATCGAAGGAAGAGAGCACTCGAGAATTAACGCCGTAGCTGTTTTGATCGAGATAGTATACGCCGTTGATACTCGTGTCCGCTACGCTCGAACCGCCACCAACCGGCATCAACCGACCGGCGAGTCGAGGAGTATTGGGTGGGGCCGGGGATGGGTCCACAATGCCCCCTCCGTCGGTGTAGACGAGGCCTCCTGAGTACGTAATCTTGTTGTCGACGGCGTCCAGATAAGTTGAATCTGTTTCCGCGAAGCTAGTGGCCTCAACATCGAAGCGATGGAAACTCGATGGGCTCAGTCCTTCATCGTTCGAATAGAGCTGCGTCGGGCTGCCCCAGGCGAGTACGCTGCCTTCGTAGACATCATTCACCAAACCGTTTGTCAATGGTCGAGCTGTGGCTCCACTGTCGGTCACGTCCCAAACTTGAATTCCGTCCGCGTAGCCGCAGGTGGCGACCGTATCGTGCGCGTTTGGCATCACGGCTACGTCACTCGCCGTGAAAGCGCTATTGAAGACCGGGTTCGTGGTCGTAAATTCAGTACCAGCCGTCATGTCGGGAAGGCTCATCCTCCGGACCGCGTTAGCGCCCGAAAGAACTACGTACAGATACTTACCGTCGTCTGAAACGGTCAGTCGCGATGGCTCGCTTCCAATAAAAACCGGATGCCCGATCTTCCCGGTAGTCGGATCGATGGAAACAATGCTATTCCCTGTTACCTGAGGGGCGGTGCTTGGAATTGTCGCATAGAGTTTGCGGGTGAAAGGATCAAAGGCAATATCATTTGTATCCAGTGTCACCGTGCGGAAGACGGAGAACGGAAGAGCAGACGACGTGCCACCGCCCGGACTCCCGTTGGTCACGCTTATCTGGGCCGAGCCGATCGGTTTGATGAGCTCAGCCGCGACAGTGGCGGAAAGATGAGTACTATCTACAAAGGTTGTGGGTAGCGCCACGCCGCTCCAGTTCGCAGTCGAAGCCGCTGTGAAATTGGCTCCGTTGATTGTTAAGACAAACGTGCCACTGCCCACCAATGCGCTTTGCGGAGATACCGCGGTGAGAACGGGAATCAAGTTGTACGCGACACCGGTTACCAAGGTTGATGCGCTCGTCTTATTGTTTGAGATCTTAGGATCAGGTAATGACGAACTGATCTGGCCGGTGCTTACCATCTTTCCAACGGACGTCGGGATCACAGTTACCGAGACAACAGCCTCCCCCGCGTTCGCGATCCGGCCAAGATCGCAGCGCACAACCTGGTTAGCCGTACAGCTTCCCTGGCTTGCGCTGGAGGACGCGACAATCGGTTCTCCGGAAAATGTAGCCACCACACTTACGTCTCCTACGTTATTTGGGCCGTGATTCTTGATCGTGAATTTAACAACCGTGTCCGCACCGGTCGTGGAAGACGCAGGAGCTGAGGAGGAAATGCCGACGTCCGATGGCGTCTTGCTCAAGTCCTGCACGACTGAGCTGCGCACCACAAAGACTCCAAAGTCTGTGCGAAAGGCCAAGCCATCTTTTCCCCATCGCATCAGCGCAGAAGGGCTGTTGTAGCTGCTGTCTACTCCCGACATTGCGATCGAGGCCACGGGAACGAACGTGTTCACGTCAAAGGCCGTCACTTGATTTGGCACTGAGCTGGATTGCGTTGTGTTCAGAATGTACGCTCGACGGAGGCTCGAATCTGGCGCCACCGGGCCTGAAGCAGCAAAGGTCCCCAGCAAAGTCCCGCTCGTACCATCGATTACCTCTCCTGAAGTGAGATATAGCCGTCCGTTGTCGTAGCGGAGATCATTCGTGTAATTTCCCGAGTTGAGAGGAGTTTGTACAGACGCGATCCCATTACTGTCGACCGTGTAGATGAACAGGCCACTTCCGAACCCATATAATGTGCTCGCTTTAGATCCGTAGACCAGATAGGTTGGACCTGTGCTCGTATTTGGACGCGGAACTGCGTCGTCAAAAATTGACACGGTCCCCGCGTCAACTGCGACCGTGGAGGAACTACCGGGTGACGCAGCCAGCGCCGAAGCATAGATGTTGCTACCCCACCCGCCGGGAAAATAGAGATGAACCGCTGTCAAAGTCATGGTATTCAGGTTCACCTTGCGAACCGATGGCGAGCCCATAAAGGCGATCCACAGTGTGGATCCGTCCCTCGATAGCGACAGCTTGGAGGGTTCACTTCCAACCCATAAATGGTTCTCGATAACTCCCGTATATGGATCGATCGAAACAATTGAATTACCCAGCGCAGCGCCTGCACTGCTGGGCACCGAAGCCCACAGGACGCCGCGATGGGCATCGTAAATCAGATCGTTTGTTGGTAAACCCAGATACACAGTGAACGGCGCTGGCGCAGACGTTCCAGAACCCGGATTTGTAACCGTCACCGAGTTATTACCTAATAATTGGACGTCCTGCGCAGAAATCTGCACCTCAAGCTGGTAGGAATTGTCGTACTTCACCGTTCGTGGAGATCCGTTCCATCGCACCACCGAATTCGGCACGAAGTTCGATCCCGCGATCGTGAGGGTAAAGGGGCCGCTGCCAAGAGCCGCAGCGGCAGGATAAAGACTGGATACGCTTGGCGCACTCGAGGCCACAATGGGTGGCACGGCCAAGAAACCAATCGTTGAAAGTGCAATGGAGAGCGTTTGCAGCAGACGGCAGGACGAGGTTTGCATGCAACCTCACCTCCTAAGTGGCGACTAGGAGCAAAAGGGACAGGAACTGACAAAAGAGCATAACACAGCGGGGAAGGAGTGTATACGATACATGCGAATGGAGTGGATACATGCGATTGGATGCTAGCAGATGCCCCAAATCGAGCTGCTCGATTTCGTCCGGCCATTCAGCGAACTCATTCTGACGGAGGAGTTCAAGCGATCTCCGTGTCTTCACGAAGAGTAAGTGGGTTGCGGCTTGATTGAGTCACCGAATGGTCCTGCGAAGCGTTAGGGAACAAGGCTATTGTCTCGCGAGGGCTCAACAAAGGAGTGATTTTGGCAAGAGCCGCTTCGTCGCCGGCAGTCCAGGCTTTGAGGAGTTACGTTACGAAAACCTCGTAGCAGCAACAATTCCAACGAAAACGTGAAATTGTCCAACCTCGCCCCGAGCCTCCTTTCGACGTTCCTGAACGGAGTTTTTCTTCGCCCCATGCACTTTCTTGCTACTCAGTTCCCGCCTTAATGAATAGGTAAAAGCAAGGTCTGGGCTTCGCGACCCGGGTAACGAGGTTTTAAATGCTGTCCTTTCGGTGGTGAAGCGTCGCGTATAAGGGATCGCAGCGCCGGCCGTGTGTTGAGGGGCGAACGGCCACTGGACGAGCTACGGGGCTCGAGTGTTTTCATCACGGATTGCGTGATCGACAACCACGTCATGTCCCTGCGCAGGAAGATCGAAGGCCATCACAACTTGGGAGTGGCGCGATGAAGGAAACCAGGATTGAAAAACTTGCTCTAGCGGTCATGGCCGCCTGCCTGCTCATGGTGAGTGGGGCTATGTTGGCTGGCACGCTTTGGCTGCTGATGGTTGTTGGCTCGCTTGCTGGCGTTCCGCCGACTTTCGCACAAACTCCAAGGGCCGGCGCTCGACTGGAAACGGGGATTGCGAAAGAGGAAGTGGACGGCGATCTAAAGTCTGCGATGGAGGTTTATCGAGGTATCGCGGCCGATTTGTCAGCTCCGCGGGCGGCAACTCTTGCCCAACGGCCATCCTTTCCTGCTCAACCCGACACGCCCAAGCGTCGGGTAATCGACGAATATCAAGGCATTAAAGTCCCCGACGACTATCGCTGGCTGGAGAACTGGGACGATCCTGAGGTCAAGCAGTGGAGCGCGGGCCAGAATGCTCGCACCCGCGAGTATCTCGATCACCTGCCCGCCCAGAAAGCTATCAAGGAGCATGTCACTCAGCTGATTACTTCCAGTTCCGCCAGTTACTACGCGCTGCAGTTTCGCGGGGGCGCTTTATTCGCCATGAAGAATCAGCCGCCGCAGGAACAGCCTCTGATCGTGGCTCTGCGCTCGGCAGACGATCCGGCCAGCGAGAGAGTCGTCTTCGATCCCAATGCCGCCAGCGCTAAGGGGTCTATCGCGGTGGATTTCTACGTTGCTTCGCTCGACGGCAAATACGTTGCCGCGGCACTCTCAGCGAACGGTTCGGAAGACAGCAACGCCCACGTCTTCGAAGTTGCCAGCGGCAAGGAACTCGTGGATGTTGTTCCGCGCGTGAATTTTGCCACCGGCGGCGGCAGCATCGAGTGGAAAGCCGACAGTTCCGGCTTCTATTACACACGCTATCCGCAGGGCAATGAGCGGCCGCCCGAAGACGCCAACTTTTTCCAGCAGGTCTACTTTCACAAGCTCGGCACCGATCCCAAGCAAGATTCCTACGTTATTGGCAGAGAATTCCCACGCATCGCGGAGATCCAGTTGCACGGCACCGATGACGGCCGATGGCTGGTAGCTGCCGTGAAGAATGGCGATGGCGGCCAAGTCGCGCACTATGTGAGGGACGTATCCGGTCAATGGACGCAAGTAACTCACTTCGACGATGGCATCGTCTCGGCAAAAATTGGCCCAGACGACGTTCTCTACCTGCTTTCCCGCAAGAATACCCCGCGCGGCCAGATTCTCCGCCTGCCGCTCGCGCATCTCGAACTTGGCGAGGCAAAAGTCGTCGTGCCACAAAGTTCAGGCTCTGGCGCCGAACAGGGTGCCCACGCTTCGATTGACAACTTTGTGGTCACTACTGGTCACCTCTATATCAGCGATATCATGGGTGGACCCTCGCGGTTGCGTGTTTTTGATCTTCAGGGTCATGCGTTGCCAGCCCCGCCGCTTCCGCCGGTTTGCGCCATCGACGAAATGTTGCCGATCGGTGGCGCTCACGTGCTGGCTCATATCTCCACCTGGCTCGAACCTCCCGCCTGGTACCGCCTTGGCGGAGCCAGCGCAGAGCCGGTCCGCACCGCGCTGCGCGAGACTGCAACTTACAATTTCAAAGACGCCGAGGTCGTACGGGTCTTCGCTGAGTCGAAAGATGGCACTCAGGTTCCTTTCGACATGATCCTTCGCAAAGGCACGAAGCTCAACGGCCGCAACCCCACCCTGCTTACGGGTTATGGCGGCTACGGCATCAGCCAGCCGCCAATCTTTACGTGGCAAACGTGGATGTTTCTCGATCAAGGTGGGATTTTCGTGCAAGCCAACATCCGCGGTGGTAGCGAATATGGCGACGAGTGGCACCAGGCGGGCAAGCTGACTCATAAGCAAAACGTGTTCGATGATTTCATCGCCTGCGCCCAGTATTTGATCGAGCATAAATACACATCGCCAGCCCACCTAGCCATTTTCGGTGCGAGCAACGGTGGCTTGCTGATGGGCGCCGCCTTTACTCAGCGTCCCGAGTTGTTCCGTGCCGTGGTTTCCGAGGTCGGCATCTACGACATGCTGCGCGTCGAACTCGATCCCAATGGAGCCTTCAATGTCACCGAATTCGGCACGGTAAAAGATCCAAAGCAGTTTCGGGCGCTTTATTCCTACTCACCCTACCACCATGTGAAAGACGGCACGGCCTATCCCGCGATTCTCTTTTCCACCGGAGCAAACGATCATCGAGTGAATCCCATGCAGTCGCGCAAGATGACCGCGCGTCTCGAAGCTGCAAACAGCTCTGATCACCCAATCCTGCTGCGCACGTCATCCAACGCTGGCCACGGATTTGGCAGCGCTCTCGACGAACAGATCCAAGAGTGGGTCGATGTCTTCGCCTTCTTGTTCGATCAGTTGGGGGTCAGGTACACGCCGGTCGGCAAGTGAACGCCCAGAGCCAACGGCACGCGCGCATAAGTAAATTGTCTCGGATGCCTAGCTTAGGCGAATCGCTAGCGTGAGTGTAGTTGAACTTATCAGCTGTCCGGGTGGCAGCACATATCGATGACCACTGTACATGCAAGAATCAGAACGTCATCCTGGCCGGGAGCAATCTGCACGCCATATGTGTCTGACCACGAAAACCACTGTTTGGAGACCTGGGCTACCGGCTGTTCGTCACGGGTAAAGACGTACTCGTGGTCAGTGAAGTCTCCCTCCGCGTGCAGATGGTTCGCCCCCTCGCCTTCAATGTTGAAGGTACATTTGAAGAAGGTGAACAGCTCCTTGTGAACCGTTGCCAGCGTTTGGCCATTACGAGTGATTTCATACGTGGGGCCCCAACTCAACAGCCTTTGGCTGATGTACGCCAACGGTGTGCCGGACGAGTCCTGGAATGAGAACTGATCTCCTAGGCTGAAAACCTTGCCATCAACGAAAAAACGATCCTGGCCGCTGTCGTCCTTGATGACGAAATCGTCGGCCCAGGAAAAGAGCTTCTGCTTCATTACATAGATCATCGAGGACACTCCGCACGAAGAATTGTACGGCATCGCCAGCAGAAACCGCGTCGAGCACGTTGGAGTTCGATTTAACGTATCTGTCAACAGAGTAGTAAATAATCTGTCCAACCGGAAGCTGGGTTCTTTTCTTCTTGCCTTCCGGATCGCTCGTGAGAGCGGAAGCCGCTTGAAACCGTGGGATACATATCCACTGATGTGGACCCGTAAGATGGTTCTAAATGAGCCGCATCCTGCTCCTAGGCGCGACGGGAACGGTGGGGCGCCACGTTGCCTTCCAACTGGCGGCCACACACACGAAGGTCCGCGCGCTCGTGCGCAACCCGGATGCGGCTCGTTTGCCGGCACAGATTGAAGTGGTGCGGGGGGATCTCAGAATTCCCGAAACGCTTGATCGACCATTGGATGACGTGGACGCAGTGTTTTTGGTGTGGACTGCCCCGTCGGAATTCGTCGCTCCCGTTATCGAGCGGATCGCGAACAAGGCTCAGCGGATCGTCTTCCTTTCAGCTCCTTTCAAAACGCCACACCCTTTTTTCCAACAACCGAACCCGGCGCGTAGTCTGGCGGAGAAGGTCGAGCGCTTGATCGAAAGCTCAGGCCTGCAATGGACGTTTCTTCGGCCGGGAGTGTTCGCCGCTAACGCGTTACGCTGGTGGGCGCCGCAGATTCGGGCGGGCAATGTCGTTCGTTGGCCGTACTTGGCGGCTGCTACGGCCCCGATTGACGAGCGTGACATCGCGACAGTTGCGCTCCGAGGGCTGTGCGAGGACGGGCACGCGGGAGCGGAATATGTTTTGACGGGGCCTCAATCTCTGACCCAATTCGAGCAGCTATCCACAATCGGCCGTGCGATCGGCCGGCCGTTGTGCATCGAGGAGATGTCGCCCGACGAGGCGAGGCGCGAGTGGTTCCCAATGTGGCCTGTTTCCGTCGTAAGCATGCTGCTTGACGCCTGGAGCGCCGCGATTGGCCAACCCGCATTCGTTACATTCAAATTCGAGGAGATCACAGGATCACCGCCGCGAACATTCCTTGCCTGGGCCACCGATCACGCAATGGAGTTTCAAAGGTGATGCCGAGACTCGCTGTTGAAAGCGGTCATGTCGGCCTCTTTCCGAGCAGTCAGCAAACAAGAGAACTGACAAATAGGTTGGACGAGTTCCGTATTACTTAAAGATGAAATCCACGTGCTCTTTTCGCCAGTGACAATCAAATTCAACTCGCTCCCATTCGAGTTGCAATGAGTAATTTCACGAGCCCTTAAGTACACCTACCCGGCGCTTATTGGGGGTGCGTGATTCTTTCGGCTGCGGCGCAGGATTCCACCGCTAGCCAGACTACCTTACATGTCGTTCCGCGTGTGATTTTGGGTTGTTCTCAACATAGCTGTAGAGGTTGAGAGTTTGGGCCTTTCATTTTCGCGGTGGCAGTCTTGCCGGCCTGCTTCCGCGCAAGTAGAAAGTGTCACGGACGAGGACAACCCAAGTCTTCTCCCTGTCTGCGCTGAGGTTGCGCCGTAACGATCAAGCCCAGCTCAGTTTCACGGGCCTGGAGTTTCAATGCTGACCCGATCACTCATTGGCATAATAGCCCTCTCGACACTGCACAACGAGGCCCTTCTGTTTCGTCGTGAGCTGGATCTTGTGGTAGCCACCAGCGGGAGCACCTCCCCGCTCAGGCGTATATCCCAGGCTATACTGATTTCTCAGTTCTTCTTCAATGAGCGCGTAAATCTGATCCACAGACTGCTTCTTCGAGACTTCGAACAGGCGTCCACCCGTCTCGTTCGAGATGCGCTCCAGAACCTTCTTACCGTCGGGGCGTGGCTGGGCGGGAAATCTGCCATGCCGGCCCATCGGGCCACCCATGCCGAAGCCGCCTCCGTACCAGCCGTAGCCCTCGTCATCCTTATAAAGGATCGAGTACACGGAAGTGTCTGCTCGTTGAGCGGTTGAAACGGCAGTCTCCAGGCTCTCCTTGCTGCCTCGGTCGACGCCGTCGGAGAGCACTATCAGCGCCTTGCGACCCTGCTGCTTCTTCATCAATTCGGCGGACGCGAGGTAGACGGCGTCGTACAGGAGAGTCCCCCCACCCATGTGATGCCGGCCGGATCCGCGCCCTGGGGCGCTACTCTGATCTGAGGGAGCGTTGCTCGAATGCGTAAACTGCGGTGTCGTCAGAGATCCCAGAGCGGCTTCCAACCTCTCGTGAGAGGAGGTTAGGTCCTGCAAAAGTTCGACCTCACGATCGAAGTGGATGATGAAAGCTCTGTCCTCTTGTACGCGGACCATCTGTTCCAGAAAGGTATGACTCGCGCTCCGCTCCTGGTCGAGAACGCGTCGCTGGCTCATGCTGGTATCTACGAGGAGTCCGAGAGTGAGCGGCACGTCAGTTTCGCGTGTGAAGTAGTGGATGTTCTGAGCACGACCGTCTTCGGTGAGGGTGAAATCACCTGCCGCCAGGTTGTTGACGATTTTGTCGTGCTTGTCCCGCACCGTGGCAAGGACATTTACCACCTTGACCTGAACCGATAACGTGGTAGCCGGTTGCGTATGTACTGGCGGCGAGGAGACAGGTTGGTCGCTCTTCCCGGTCGGCGCACCTTGTGCCCAGACTGCGGCACAGAAGGCACTCACGAAACCCAGAGCGAGAATGGCAACTCTGCGGATTGGCGGCAGCTCGACAGCCATATTTTTCTTGGATTGACGGCCCAGCAAGCCATAATCCGGTGACGCGCGCGTTTTCCCTCGCAATGAGATCACGGTCGAAAGGCGATTGGTTGTTCGGGTGCACGGAAAAGTTTGCAAAGATCGTGTCGGACAATGCCTGCGCGGTCCCCGACCTTAGCGAAGCTTAGCAGAACCAAGGCGTGAAAATTTCAACAAGTATTTGCGGGAGATCGACAGGAACTCGGCTGCGAGCGTAGCGTCCACGAAATATTCATGCCGCAAAACGCCTCAGACATTTTGGATGTGCCTCCCGTGGCAGGAATTGGGTCTTTGCAGGCCTATAAAAAACATCGTTTCGTAAAATGGCGAGGGGACAAGCGGAGGGAGGCGCTGTCAATCTCCGAGCGGAGTCAACAGGGCGCGGAAGCGAGCTGTGTTCGGGACGTGGTTTCCGATTGGAATTCCACTTGCGCACTCGAAAGTACTAAAACTATCGTGGATCCAGGGCAGTGGATTAATCCTTGTATCAACTTGGATTTCAATACAAGCTTCGGCAAATGAGCAACTTACGGGAGTCAAGGCCTCGTTCCGTTAAAATTTCTAGCAAACTCGCCTTACAACCAATTTTACAGGACGATTACAAATCTTTATTGCGATTCCAGTGTACTCGTGTCTAATGAGAGGCGGAAGAAAACCCTCCCCGAAAGTGGCGTCAACTCCGCGAACTTCGGTTCGAAGCCGAGATTCAACCAAGAAGAGGAGATGTTTGCTTCCGTGACGGGACAAAACGAGAGGCGGAAACAGCACGCAATGCATGCCCCTGCGTTTTCACAGCCAGCAGACAACAATTTGGGAGCAGAATTCGATCGTGCGCTTCTGGTCGAAGCGCTCTCGGATCTGTACCATCTCCTCGAGGAATACGCGCCCGCTTGGTACACGGAGGAACACCACAACAAAGCCGAGATCGCTCTGCGTCCACTGAAAGGACTTTGAGTTCCTCCTCCTTTTCAAGCTTTGAGTTTATATCCCATCCTCGGCGCTGTTACGATTAGTCTTGGCAGCTTCGGGTCTTTGTCCAGTTTTTGGCGAAGACTCGCAACGGCACCTCAACGGTGCGCGTGAACGTGCCATCCTCAAAGCGCAAACATCACGCAGGAGTTCATCGCGCGCGAGAGTGGTTCCGGGACGCTCCATAATAATGATGCAGAAGCTGGAATTCCCGAGTGGCAAGGAGGACTGGCTTGCCATCGGGTTCACCTGCGCTCTCACATCCAGGCGAATGGGTCGTTGCCATCGAGCAACGACGGGATTTCTAAACAGGTGCGACCCTTTAGATCCTACCGTGAAAAAGGGGGTTGCGATTAGCAACACGAGGTCATTCCGTGTTCGTCTCGCGGGGCGACAGTTTCCTCGTCCCAGTCGTTTCGTGCTCTTCCTGGTTTGCACTCTCTCCTGAAAGGCTCTGTTTTGTGGATGGCGCCGGGCCTAACCCGCTCAAAGTCGCTTGCGGAACCGGAGTAGCCTTCTTACACGAAGGTGCTATTTCCTACCCAACCGGGCCATTGACGCGAAAGCAATTGTTTCCGCATCCTACTAATTCCTCAACATCACTCATCGGGCATCTCGGGAGCTCGATTTCAAATACTTTCAAGCACGAACAATGAGCCTGCAAGACCGATTGTTCAGAAGTTGGTCAGGGGCCGAGTCATGGAAACCGCCGCTTTGTTGAATGGCAGATTGAAGTTGGTCCAGGAACTTACTCTGTTGGCAGGCCTTTCGCCAGCTGATTGCGGGCATATCTTGCTGTCTGCTCGCGAGAAGCGTTACGAGCGCAAGCAGACTATCTTCTCAGAGGGCGATCCTGTCCGCCAGGTCATTGTGTTGCTTTCCGGCTGTGTCAAGGGGGTTCAGATAGGCCTGAGCGGCAACGAAGTGATTCTGCGGTTGAATGGCGCGGGTGAAATTGTGGGCGCTTTCCACTGGTGCTCACGATGTCAGCATTGCTCAACAGCGCAGGCAATTCAGCCCTGTGTGGCCCTCGTCTGGGAGGCAGCGGATTTCGAGCGGCTGCTGGAACAATTCCCAATCTTTCGCAGAAA
>Ga0123356_10003202_pt1 | contig 17196 bp, 17 predicted proteins | sample TergutEmb28metaG_2_FD_92546 | JGI IMG/M metagenome (GOLD analysis project Ga0123356, IMG submission 92546) | Embiratermes neotenicus P3 segment gut microbial communities from Petit-Saut dam, French Guiana - Emb289 P3 | ecosystem: Host-associated > Arthropoda: Insects > Digestive system > Gut ...
GAAAAATGATTTAGAAAGCTTTGTGGATTTGATTGACTTCGGACAAATAAGAACTGATTTACCTGCTTTGGTCAGGTACGAGTTTCCTGCTTCAATAACACAAGAAATGATTCAGCAAGAGCGTAGTCAGATTCTCGCAAAAAGAGCAGAGCTTGACGCAGAGCAAGCATCTAATGCGGCGATTATATCTGATCTGGTTGGAATGTGGAGTTACATAGGTTCGGAAGATGCAAACGGAGCGGTTACACCTATGTTTTATAACGAAGTGATGATGATTACCGAAGATATGAGAGCTTTCTTTTGGAGCGGAGAAGGAGTGTTTGAACAACAAATCAGAGTTGTAACCGCCGAACCGAAACCGGGAAATCGATTTTTCGCCGGTGCACTAACTATAGTTGAAAACGAAGGGTTCCATGTATCTAATGGCGGCTTTTGGAATTACACAGATGAAGAAATCTCATACGACACAGCAGACTGGGATTCAATGCGGTTGAAGCTTGATCCGGCAAGTGGGTTTGCCAGGTTTACTGATTGGCATGGTGTCCACCACTTATATGAAAAAGAGTCTGACACCACATCGGGATGGTAGTAGTGGTACAATAATAACAAACCCCCTGAGTTTCAATAGCTCTAGGGGGTTTCGTTGATGTAATGCAACGCACAATCTCGCTTTTAAATATCCTACAGATAATCCTTAATCTTCATATCTTCCTTTAGAATATGATTTACAAGCCATGTTATTACTATTTCGTTTACAGTTTCTTGCAGGTCTTTTGTTGAGCCTTTTTCCTTAAACTCCGCCACTTTTTCGCTGACTGCTGCTCCAAATTCATCATGTAATTTTTTATGGTATTCATACTCCGGGAAATTACATTTGATTTGTAAAGCTTCTTCATCATGAAAATGCTGTACAGTATACTGCAAAAGAAAGTCCAGGGTTTTGCTGAGAGTGTTAACATCTTTCTCTTGAAGACAATAGTTACCAATGTTGTTGACAATCTCAAATAACTTCTTATGCTGAGAGTCTACAAAATCATTTCCAAGCTCGTACTCCTCGGTCCACGGAATAATAAATTGCTCAATACTCATGCTTACCACTTCCTATATTTATATTAATTTTGCACTAATGATATTATATACTACGACTAAATAAAATCAAGAAAATGTAGAAATAAAGACAGAGGGGCGTGATATAAATAAAAAAGATTAATCATTGACAACGTGTGATATAATGCCAAGTATTAATAAGAAAATTTGCATTAAAATTGGATATGCAGACAGAAAGGTACAACATGAAAGCTAAATATATACCAAACGCATTTTCGTTAGCAAGGCTATTGCTGTGTATCCCGCTACTCTTTCTCACACCGTTTACACTGTTTTATACGATACTATTTGCTATTGCTGCAATAACCGATTGTTTTGATGGGCAACTCGCGCGAAGGATTAAAGATGCAAAAAGCGAACTGGGAGCCACGCTCGACAGTATTGCAGACTTAGCACTAATTTGTGTGCTGATATTTGCACTAATGCCGCTAATGAAAATGTGGAGTTGGTTATGGATTGCTTATGCTTTTGTTATTATTTTAAAGCTTTCGGTATCAACAGGCATAGGCTTCGTCAGATTCAAAGAGTTTATTTCTCTTCATACCATATCGTTTAAAATCCTGGCGACATTATTATTCTTGCATCCGATAATATACTTCCTTGCAGGACCGGATATGTTTTTGAGAATACACTCCAGCGCTTACTTTAATGTATTTTCTACAGTTTTAGTTATTTATGCGTTCATCTGCGTGATTGAAGAAATATTTATTATGTCACTAACAAAAAGACCGGAAAGAAACCTAAAGAGTATTTTCGGAGTAAAAGCAGCAAACATTGCAGCAGAAGCTTCAAGTGAAGCCTGAATGCAGCAGATAATAATCAACAAAAAGTCCGAGAAATCGGACTTTTTTGTTGCAATATAACCAGCTGTGATTAAAACACTTTACTAGCCGAGTTCATTGATGATGAGCGGAAAGTAATTTTTTTAATTGGCATTTTGTCTTTAAGAAGCTCATAAAATAGCTCACAGAGGTTTTCACAAGTCGAGACCTTTTTAGTTACAACGATTCTGTACTCGGGATATGACCATGCAAGCGGATGGTCAATCTTTTTAAGCGGCACACAGTTCTCGGGGTCATTGTTTATGCCGTGTTCTTTATAGACAGCAATTACTGCCTCCAGAAGCGGGTCACCTTCTTGGAAGATTGTCGCATGGTGGAAATGGTCGCAAACCTCCCAAGCTTTTTTGAACCCGTCTTTACATGCGTGTGCGAATCCTGTTACAGGGTCTACAGTGTCTTCAAGTTCAATGCAAAGAAGACCTGAGTGTCCGTGCAAATGCTTTGCCTCTCTGGGCCAGTTCATGAATCGGTGTGCATACTGGAAATCGAGATTAACAATTGATGTGTATTTACCTTCTGCTCCCATGATGAATCGTCCTTTCTTATTTAATAATTTATTGAACGTAACTCAAAATACGCTTGTGGATGTGCGCAAACCGGGCATTTTTCCGGAGCTCTTTCCTTGTCCTCTATATGTCCACAGTTACGGCATATCCAAAATGATTTTTCTTTTTTCGCAAAAACAGAACCGTCTTCAATGTTCTTCAAAAGCTTTAAATAACGCTCCTCATGGCTCTTTTCAATCGCCCCGACTGAATCAAATTGATATGCGATATCATTAAATCCCTCTTCGCGTGCGTCTGCTGCCATACGCTTATACATCTCGGTCCATTCGCCGTTTTCTCCTGCAGCAGCTGCTTTGAGGTTGTCGATTGTTGAAGGAACTGCCCCACCGTTAAGATGTTTAAACCATAACTCGGCATGTTCCTTTTCGTTACCTGCTGTTTCTTCAAAGATAGCTGCGATTTGCTCGTAGCCCTCTTTTCTTGCTTTTGATGCAAAATAAGTATACTTGTTTCTAGCCTGACTCTCGCCTGCAAAAGCTTCCATAAGATTTTTCTCTGTTTTTGTTCCCTCTAAGTTTGCCATTTTTCTTTCTCCTTTTCTAATCATTCGTATTGAAATTACTGTGTTTCTCTATCGTTACACTCGTTACATAAGCCGAAGAAGCTGAGATTGTGACCTGAGATTTCCAGCTCGTCGGTTTTGGTGAATGTTTTTACATCGGGGAAGCAGCTGCTTATATCGAAAATGTGTTTGCATTTTTCGCAAATAAAGTGGTAATGCTCATGGCAGTTGTGGTCGTAGTGGGTTGTGCCGTAAAAGCTGCCTATGTTTAGTAACTTACCTGACTGTGCCAGCTGCCCGAGATTTCTATAAACTGTGGCTTTACTTATTGACGGGTGAATCGCAATTATATGTTCATAAACTTGTTCCGCATTTGCATGAATATCAAGTTCTTTAACTGCGTTATACACCATCTGCCGTTGAAGTGTGTTTCTTTTTGTTTCCATTGCCAAACCCCCATAACAATAATGAATACTAATTAGTAACCGTTATTATAAAACAGAAAGCATTACTTGTCAACAAGAAAATAAAAAAAGAACTCACCTCATATAAGATAGAGTTTTTTGTATTGCAAATCGGTTGAAATTACTTACTTATTATCACCGCTGATAATATCATCTTCCGAGAGACCGTATGCTTCGTCTGAGTTATCATCACTTGGTTCAACATGAATCATTATATCGTAAATATTCTCAAGCCGCTGCTTTAACTCCTTTTCTACATTTGATGCTATTGCATGGGCTTCTGTAATAGAACAGCTCGGGTCAACCTTTAAATCAAAGCTGATATCCCAAAAACCGGAGACACACCTCATTCTTGCTCTATGAGGAGTATTCGCGCCTTCAACTGCGTTGACTGAATCAACAATAACCTGATACGATTCAATATTCTTATTACCATCCATTAACTCGAGGTTAGCTTCAGCAAAAATACCAATAGCGGTTCTAATAATCCAACCACCTATAATAATTGCAAGAATCGAATCCGCGTATGCCGCGCCGGTTAGTGCAGTTATGATAAAGCCAAGCAGAACACCGACAGAAATGAGTACATCGGAAGCCATGTTTTTTGCATTTGCTTTAATTATCGCTGAATCGGCAAGCTTACCCAACTTGAATTGACTGTACGCAAGTGCAAGATTTCCGACTATTGAGAAAATGGTGACAACAACTGCAGCAGTAGTTGGCGTTGCATCATGTGACCCGTGGATAAAGTTTAATATCGAACTATATATTAATTGTGCGCCTGCAAAGAAGATAATTAATGATAAGAACACAGTCGTAATTGACTCAACTCTTCTATGACCCCACGGATGCCCTTTGTCCGCCGGTTTTGTGAGAATCCTGACAATAATAAGAGTTATTATGCTGACAAGCACATCGGTTGACGAATCAATACCATCGCCAATCATAGCTCCGCTATGTGACATTAAACCCACGACAATCTTTGAGCCTGCCAATGCAGCGTTGCCGAATAGAGCAATAATCGCAGCAAGCTTGATGTATTTTGTCTTATCAACACTAATAGAATTTTCACTCATGGTATATCAATTCCTCTACTTACACAATGCTTATGCATTTTTGCATCAAAATTATATCACTCTTACGATATTGTTACAATAATAATAAATTGCCTTTGTAGAAAAAAGCCTGTATAATATACAAGTCTTATGCAAAATTATGATAGCGGAGTGTGGATTTATGCAAAAAATCGATGTAAAAGCAGCAGTTGAAGCGTGTTTTCCTCAGTACAAGAGTGACTTAGCAAAGCTTGTAGCGTTTGATAGTAAAAACGCACCTGCGGCTCAGAACGCTCCGTTTGGTGAGGGTGTTCTGAAAACGCTCGAAGCCGCATTAGGTATCGCAAAGGGGTTTGGCTTTGATACAACTATTGATCCCGATGGATATTACGGATATGCACAAGTCGGTGAAGGTGAAGAAATGTTGGGTGTTCTCGGACATCTTGATGTTGTGCCTGCCGATAACGCAGAGGATTGGGACACATCTCCGTTTGAAATGACGGAAAAAGACGGAATGCTGTACGGACGCGGTGTCATTGACGACAAAGGACCGATGCTTGCGTCATTATATGCACTGAAAATTCTGCTGGATAATGGAGCAAAGCTAAACAAACGCATCAGGTTCATCTTTTGTACCGATGAAGAATCCTTGTGGCGGGGTGTGAAAAAGTATATCGAAAAGGAAGAACACCCGACATACGGATTCACGCCTGATGCCGATTTTCCGCTGCTATATGCGGAAAAAGGACTAGTCGAGTACAACCTCATCGCAAACGATGAGACTGTAATCGACTTCAAAGGCGGCACCGCATATAATGCGGTGGCGGATAAGGCGAGCGTGCCGTACTGCGACGAAATTGCGAAAACGATGGACAAGCTGGGCTACAAATTTGATAAAGTTGATAACAGGCTTGTCGCAAAAGGCAAAGCGGCACACGCAATGGTGCCCGAAGAAGGCATAAACGCAATTTCACACCTCGCAGAGGCACTCGCAAAAACAGGAGAAACAGGCACCATGCTGCGGTTTCTCGCTGAAAAAGCTAACGACCACTTTGGCGTTAATATTTTCGGAGATGTCTCCGATGACGTCTCGGGTAAACTAAAATTCAACGTAGGACTTGTTGATTTTAAACCCGGTGTTCAAACCGTCGGTATCGACATTCGTTTCCCCGTAACTTATGAAAAAGAGAAAGTCGATAAAGCCTTGGAAGAAGCCGGAAAAGAATACGGCATAAAAGTTGAACAATTTGACTATTTACGATCGCTATACCTTGATGTGAATACACCGCTAGTAAAAACGCTAATGCAAGCCTATCAAGAAGTAACGGGCGACATGAAGTCAGAACCGATTTCAACAGGCGGAGCAACATTTGCACGCAGCATGGATAATATTATTGCATTCGGAGCATTAATGCCGGGAGCACTTTGCACCGAGCATCAGGCAAATGAATGTGCAAGCATTGCCGATATGAAAAAAGCAATGGAAGTTTATACAAGAGCTTTCGAGCTGTTGGCTACATAGTGGGGGTAAGTAGTTGTGAAGATTAAAAAGGACAGAAAAGACGAAGAATCCAAAGAACCTAAAGAGAAAAAGCAATTTAAGATGCCGAGTGCGTATGTTATCGTATTTATAGCACTGCTTCTTGTCGTACTTCTTACATATTTTATTCCTGTTTCGGTTCGTGACGTTGATACGGGAGATGTCGTCTATAACGCGATGTTTGATGCAGACGGCAACATCGTAAATAACGCAGGACCACAGCCGGGTGGCTTATGGGATATCCTAATAGCACCGATTCGAGGTTTTCAAAGCTCAAGTGATGTCGGTATCGCCTTACTTATCGCAGGCGGATTTCTTAATGTAATGAGTGCCACAGGCGGACTTGAAGCCGGTATCGGTAAAATGCTCAAAAGGCTTAAAGGCGGAGTGCTCATTGCATTAATGCTCCTAGTCTGTGCACTGATGGGAACGGTATTTGGATTTTGGGAAGAAATACTTGCGTTCTCGCTTGTCGTTGTTCCGATGTTTGTACTCGCAGGCTATGATGTAATGGTGGGCTTCGCTGTGCTGTTTATAGGCTCAACAGTCGGGAACATGGCTTCGGTTGTAAACCCGTTTTCGACAGGTGCAGCGGTGGCAGCTATAGGACATCACGAATTGACGATGGGTTCGGGTATAGTTCTCCGCATAATTTTATTTGTTGTTTTATATGCTATTTCAGCAGTAATGCTTATGGAATATGGAGCAAAGGTTAAAAAACACCCTGATAAATCACAGCTTTACGGAGTTCCCGGTGTCAAGACAAGTGCAAGCGGACAAACAAAAGAAATACCCGAAATGACACCAAAAAGAATGGCATCGACAATCTTGTTTGTACTGATGATACTCGTTTTAATAATCGGCTACATACCGTGGGGCGACCTCGGTGGAGACACATTAAATAATATTGTAAATGCACCATTTACCGCGCTTGCAAAGGTTCCTGTTATCGGTGATATCTTTGGAGCCGGACATGTGACGCCATTTGGAGAATGGGGATTTGATGAGTTTTCGGTTCTGTTCTTTATCGGCTCCTTAATACTAATGCTTATCAATCGTATTAAAATGGACGATTTCCTCAAGGACTTTCTCGACGGTGCAAGAGACCTTCTGGGTGTAGTTATTGTACTAGCCATTGCCAGAGGAATCGCAATCGTAATGGGAAGCTCAACCGAAGGAATGTCGGTTACACTCGTATATTGGATATCCAATGCCTTGCAGAACATCCCACTGTGGACATTTGCACCGTTTGCAATACTTGCATTCTTGCTTATTGGTCTCGCAATACAGTCAACAAGCGGCGCTGCAGGAATCGCAATGCCGATTCTCGGAGCTGTGGTTGCGGCATTATTCTCGGGAGAAGCAATCGGTCAAGTCGGCGGTGGTGTAATACTTGTAAGTGCGTTCACAATAGGACTCAACTTCACAAACCTGCTTTATCCCGGACCGACAACCCTAGGTACAACAGAACTCTTTGGTGTTCCGTATAATCATTACATGAAGTTTATGCTTAAATATTCGCTGCCCCTGCTGATAGTATCAACAATATTGCTATCGATAGCTGAAGCCATTGGTTTTGTATATTAAATACGAAAAATTATCTCCAAATAAACATTACGCCTGTTCATATTGCGAATGGGCGTTTTTGTTATGACAAAATCGTAGTAAAAAATCATTGTTCAATACAATCATATTTGATATAATATTCAGGCACAATAGGGGGCAAACAATGAGAAAATTAACAGCATTAATTGCACTGCTGCTGATATGCACACTCCTTTTCGGATGTTCAAAAACGGGCGGCACTGTCGTTGTAGGTGCAAAGGACTACACAGAACAACACATTTTAGGACACATTCTGGCACTTTTAATAGAAGATAATACAAGCCTGAGCGTATCGCTTACTATGGACTTATCGTCCGAGGTCGTCTTTGCAGGACTCACAACCGGAGCAATCGACTTATATGTCGAATATTCGGGAACAGTTTACGCAACTCATCTGAAAAATTATGTCAGACGCACAGGAACGGATGAAGCAATCGACCCCGATGAAATTTTTGGTGTTTCAAAAAAATCACTCAATGATGACCATGATATTTTCCTAATGGAAAGACTGGGTTTTAATAATACATATATTATTGCAGTAAGAAAAGAGACTGCCTCGCAATATAACCTAAGAACTATATCTGACCTGGCACAAGTTTCATCAGATTTTGTATTTGGCGGAAGCTCAGAAATTCTTACACGCAGCGACGGTATTCCTAACCTAAAAAGAGTGTACGACATGAGCTTTAAAGAGGTTAAAGCAAAAGACGGAATTGCACGATATACAGCTATAATTAATGATGAAGTACAAGTTACGGAAGCTTACTCTACAGACGGAATGCTGCTCGAATATGAACTAGTTGTACTAGAAGATAATAAAAACTTTTTCCCGCCCTACGAGGCTGCAATATTAATAAGAAATGACACGATAGCGGAGCACCCGGAACTGACCACAGTGCTAAATAAGCTAACGGGTTTACTAACGGACGACATTATGCGAAGCCTTAACTATAAGGTTGACGTATTGGGCGCAGACCCAAAAGATGTTGCGGAAGCATTTTTAAGAGAAAATAACCTCATCAGATAAATAAAGGAACTGATTATATGGGTAAAATCAGCAAGCTAGCTGCAAGATACAGAAATATCAGCATATTTTTGTTGACCTTAATACTGATTATTACAATTACTGTAAGCGGTATTATGATATATAATTTTGTTCAAACAGCATCCATGGATTATGTACGTTTCTATACAGTCGAATCCGTTGATATATTACAGACTCACTTAAACAAAGAGATATCATTGGTTCAGCACATGGCACAGTCTGCGGAGTTAATAGAATGGTTTGCAAATGAAGAAAACGCTGAAAAGAAAGATGCCGCGTTTACGGAGATGATGCTTTATGTAGATATGCTCCAAACAGGAAGTTTGCATTTCGCGATTCTTAGCTCATTAAACGAATATTCGATAGAAAGTGATGCACCCTTTGAAGCCTTCAAACCAACCAATGTGCTTAGCACTGCAAATTCTTATGACAGATGGTTTTTCAACACGATTAATTCATTTTTCGACTTCACTTTAAATTTGGATATGTGTAAAACCACGAATACACGGCGTTTATGGATAAACTACAAGGTTGTGAAAGACGGCACTACTGTTGGAGTGTTCTGTTCTGCATTACAATTTGACGAAATTTTTAATGATTTATTCGGGCATTATGATAGCGGAAATGTTAAAGGCTTTGTTATTGACCATAGAGGGGTTATCCAAATTGACAGCACAGACCCGGAGCCGACCCTGCTCAGCGACGGAGGTTCATCAATTGGTACAGAAACACATATTCTGACCATCAGTAATAATGATGAGTTCATTTCAGCAATAAACAGACATCAACGAAACCCTGAAATTTTCCATGGTCGCACAGAGCCTGAAGTAATCAGACTTTCCGAGGGTGATTACAGATTTTTATCTATTGCTCCGATTCCAAATACAAATTGGTTAATTGTTAATCTGTTTAACTCCTCTGCACTATTTAACGTGATGAGAATTCTTCCCCCGATAATTGTTGTAGTGCTCGCTTTTGCTATATATACAGCACTAAACACAGTGATAGTCAGAAGAATGCTGTTTAAACCTCTTGAAATGCTTGCAAGCAGTGTATCGAAAACAGATAAAAATATCAGTGCTATCTACGGAACCGACCGTGATGATGAGATTGGTAAACTCGCAAGAGAAACCGAAGACGCATGGAAGCGCATTAATGAAAATGCAGAAGAGATTAAAAAAGCAGCTGACAAGGCAGATGCTGCAAACCGTTCAAAATCGGAATTTCTTGCAAATATGAGTCATGAAATACGAACACCGATGAACAGTATAATCGGGTTTTCCGAGCTTGCATTAGACGATAATATTCCATATAAAACAAAGGACTACCTGTCAAAAATCCTCGACAACTCGGAATGGCTTTTGCAAATTCTTAACGATGTGCTGGATATTTCAAAAATTGAATCGGGGAAAATGGAGCTTGAAAGCATTCCGTTTGATTTGGGGGAAATATTTGCCGCCTGCCGTATAATCATTTTGCCGAAAGCTTTAGAAAAAGGCTTGAAGCTCTATTTTTACGCTGAGCCATCGGTTGGAAAACGGCTATATGGCGACCCGATGCGGCTTCGCCAAGTAATTGTTAACTTACTGTCAAATGCAATTAAGTTTACAAACAGCGGAATGGTGAAGGTTCACTCGAAAATCGGTAAAGTTGAAAATGACACTGTAACCATATTATTTGAAGTAAAAGACAGCGGAATAGGAATTACCGCAGCTCAGCTTGAAAGGATTTTTGACCCGTTTTCACAAGCGGAATCAGGAACAACCAGAAAATACGGCGGCAGCGGACTTGGGCTTGCAATTACTAAAAACATTGTTGAAACAATGGGCGGCAGACTCTATGTTGAGAGCACACCCGGAGTTGGAAGCAAGTTCAGCTTTGAGCTTCCTTTTAAAGCGATTAGCATTGATGATGATAATTATGTCTCCGAGCGTAAAATATTTAAGGAAATGAAAAAGCCTGTATTTAACGGTGAAGTTTTGGTATGCGAAGACAACTCGATGAACCAACAAGTTATAAGCGAACACTTAGCAAGAGTCGGGTTAAAGTCTGTGCTCGCAAGCAACGGCAAAGTATGTGTCGATATGGTGAAAAGCCGTATGGACAACCCCGAAGGTGAGAAGCAGTTTGATTTAATTCTAATGGATATACACATGCCGGTTATGGACGGCTTGGAGGCTGCCGCAAAAATCGGGAAGCTTGGGGTTAAGATACCGATAGTGGCGATGACAGCGAATATAATGTCAAACGACAGAGAGATTTACAGTGAACTGGGAATGAACGATATCGTCAGCAAACCCTTTACAACGCAGGAACTATGGAAATGCCTAATGAAATACTTAGAGCCTGTGGACCTCTTGCACGAGGATGAAAATCAGCGTGATAAAGCAAATGAAGAGCTGCGCCAAAAATTGATAAACAACTTTGTAGCCAACAACAAAGAAAAGTACACGGAAATCCAAAAAGCCATAGATTCGGACGATGTAATATTGGCACACAGGCTGGTGCATACTCTAAAAAGTAATGCGGGGCAACTAAACAAAACATTATTACAAAATGCAGCAGAAGTTGTAGAAGAAAGCTTAAAAGACGGCAAAGACTATTGCACTCAACGTGAGATGAAAACACTTGAGCTTGAGCTGAATGCAGCACTTGAAGAGCTGACTCCGCTTGTGAATGAAGCCGCAGATGATGAACTATCAGAGCCCGTAAGCTACGAGGAAGCGTGTCTTCTTCTTGACGAGCTAAAGCCATTACTTGAAGACAGTGACCCCGAAAGCCTTAATTGCATTAACGGAATCAAACGAATTCCCGGAAGCGCCGATTTAATACGCTCAATTGAAGATTTTGAGTATATAACTGCGATTGAAAAACTTAACGAGCTTAAAGAAGGTCTTGAAAAATAAGCAAGGCGTACAAATTGACTAACCCTATTGCATTTTTATTTTCGCAGTGGTATAATCTGCAAGCAATCCATGGGGGCCTTTAGCTCAGTTGGTTAGAGCAACCGGCTCATAACCGGTCGGTCCGCGGTTCGAGTCCGTGAAGGCCCACCAAATCGGGTAATAAACAAACCGAAATTTGTTTATTGCCCGATTCTATTTCTGATAACAGCAAATCATTGATAGTTACAGGATTGTCGCCAGAGTTAAAGATTAATGTTATCCTGTCATCATATAAATATACCCTATTGACAAACACATTTATTAAAGTTCTTCGATACTTCATGTCATTAATATTACCGTTTTTCAACGATGTTAAGAAGAACTTGATTTTTGGGATTGTCAATAAAGGAAATGCTTTTTCTTCGAGAGCAATCTCTTTTTCAAGTCTCATTTGCTCCTGTTCTAATTTGGGTGCTCTTAATTGTAATGACTTTCGCAAGCTATTATCATCACAATCCACGATTGCATCTAACAAATTATTATGTTTTCTTATACATTCAGAAAGTTCATCTTTTAATCGTCGTAAATTTATAGTATCTTTTTCGGCTTCACAAACTGCAACAACTTCTTTTGCGATTTTATTAATGTTTCTATCTGTTAAAAGCTTTCTACATTCATTAACAACATGGTCTTCAATATAATCTTTACCTACCATTTTTCTGTGGCATTTTTTTAATTTAATACCATTACAAGTATAATACCGATAAGTTGTATTATTTCTACCAGTAGCTGAAATTCCTGTCATCCCCCCTCTGCAATGACCGCAGTGAAGAGTTGATGTGAGTAAATATTCAACTTTAGCTTTTGTTTTTGCAGGTGCTTTTTTATTAGCTTGCATTAATTTTTGTACTTTGGCAAATAAATCATCCGATATAATTCTTGGCATTGGATATTCAACATTGAGCATTTCTTGTCCTTTATATGTATGCTTACCAATATACCGTTTATTTTTTAACAACTCCCTCAAAGAATTTTTATGAAATAAAACCCCTCTTGATGTTTTGAAACCATCAGAATTTAATTGTTCTGTAATCTGCTTAACACTTATACCATCAGCGTACATTTCAAATATTCTACGTACAAGCGGAGCATTTTTTTCATCAATGACAAAAACTTTTTTACTATTTTCATCGTTTGGGTTTAGTCTTTTGAGTTTATAACCTAAAGGGATATTACCTCCATTACTAAGCCCTTTTTCTGCGTTTAAGTCCATACCTCTTTTTACTTTTTGCTTTAGTTCGACACTATAATACTCTGCCATACCCTCTAATACAGCTTCCATCATAATACCACTTGCGTCATCGCTGATATTTTCGCGAGCAGAAACTACACGCACACCGTTCTTGTTTAATACGTTTTTATAAATTGCACTATCGAGCCTATTTCTTGCAAATCGGTCAAACTGATATACAATTATTGCAGTAAAATGTCTTCTGTAGCTGTCGTCTATCATGCGCTGAAAGTGTAAACGATTGTCATTAGTTGCGGACAGTGCTTTATCAATATACGGTTCATCAATTATGTTATACCCATTAAGGTTTGCAAACTCATAACACTCTTTCAACTGACCTTCAATACTTGCCTCTGTTTGTTTATCAGAGCTATATCTTGCATAAATAACTGCTTTTGTCATAATTCGCTAACTCCTTTTGCTCATTAATCTATAAGACTTTCTTAGGCACAATCACACCCCAGTACAGAGGTGTGATTATTTTTTTTGCTTTTCTTCTTGTATAAATTTGTAAAAAGTGTTTGGTTTTAGTGCCAGTATTTGCATTGCATTAACCGCAGTAATCTTTTTATCTTTCCAGTCGGTGTACACCTCATTCCAATTGTCAGGATGTTCTGCTCTCGGTCTGCCAATAGGTAAGCCTGTTTTGGTTGATACCTTTTTTCCGTTTATCACAGGCATTGAATCTATCCCTTGCCTTTGCCTTTGTCTTATATTCTGTCTTTCCTTTTCTGCAACATAAGATAAAATCTGTAATACTAAGTCTGCAATAAATGTATTATCAAGGTTATTTGAGTTTGCTGATGTATCAAGCAGAGGCATATCAATAACTTTTATATTTGCTCCAATATCCTGTGTGATGTATTTCCATTGCTCCTGCACCTCTGAATAATTACGTCCTAATCGGTCAATAGAAAGGATAATAACTAAATCCCCTTTACGCAATACATTGAGCAACCGTTTATATTCGGGTCTCTCAAAAGATTTCCCACTTAACGTATCAAGATATATATCCCTATCTGCTATACCCTGCTCCCTAAGTGCTTTTAGTTGTCGAGCCTCATTCTGTTCTTTACTGCTGACTCTTGCATATCCGTGAACCCTAATATCTGCCATTTCTCTAACCATCCTTTTTTTTGACAATATTATTATACGATAAGTGTTTGTAAAAGTCAACGGTATTTACAAATATATTTATAAATTATTATATACTTTTACAAACACTATTTTATTAATGTATCATCGAGAATTTTACCCTTTGTAAAAGTACACTTTTATAAACATCAAAAAATGCTACTTGTTAAGTAGCACCGTATCAATTCATATATTAAATTATCACTTTTTTACATACCAGCTATCACTGCCTTAAACCAATACTTAAACTCCTCACGAGGTGTAATAGTAGCTTTCATATCTTTGTAGTCGAACATTTTTTGATACCTCCTTGATTATTTTGGAAATTTGACTTCAAATAAATTTTTAATGTAATTTGCACCCTCTGCGTTATCAAGCTCACCTTCGTTTTCTGCAATATTTTGACAGGCAAACTTGAAATACTCTTCGCCGATTTTTTTCATTCTGTCGATGTTGATATCTTGACCATAATATAAACCCTCATGGTCTTGATTTGTAAAGTTTTTCATTGATAGTGATACTTTTTTATCGGTTATTCCGTCTTCCCAAACAAGCCAAGTCCAATCATATAATTCTTTTGCAGTTACATTTCTGACTCTCTTGCCGATTCGTAACATTGGTATCCGCTTAAACTTAGTTTGTATTTCTTTATACCAATGCGATATTGTTGACTGATAAGGGTTATCCTCATCTTCGGCACACATTATCGCTAGAATATGTGTAATAATAGTGCTTGCTGCACCTTGAAGCTGAACTTTGATAGTACTTCTATCGTTAGCCATTGAAAAGATTGCTTCTGCACCTTTAATCAGTCTTTTCATTTTGATTTTTTCTCCTTTATGGATTTTTTGATGTATACTATAACGAAATGTTATTCAGATTTTGGTAAAGATGATTTGAAACTTGCTTCGGCTTCTATTAAATAATTAGTCATTTGCAAAACAGCATCATCACGAGATAAATCGGTAGCATCTACGAGCTTTGGTTTAATTTCAGCACCTCTCCAACCATCTCCAGCACACTTTATTCGTATCTGTGCAGTTGTTTCCTCAGTTACACCACCTTTAATATTAGGCTCAAACCAAAATTCATCAGTTTCTGTAAATAGTATACTAACCTCTTGTATTGCATGAGAATTATTACTTGTCTTTGAACGACTCAATCTTAATATGTATCTCCAAGATATAGATTGCTCTTTTTCTCCTTGCAGTCGTTCTGTGTCTGTGTATGTAATATGCCAAGTTCCATCTAAATTTGCATCCTTAATTATTTTACTTCCTACTGCTTGACCATTTTCAGTAACATTAACAGAACCCTCTACTTTTGAATAACCAAATAACCAACGCATAAATTCAGTCTTTGGTTCAACTTTTTCAATATCTGTTTCACATCTAATTAATCTTTTCATCATTAACACCTTACCTCTATATTATTAAAACATTCTGAATACAGAATATATGAAATATACACAGCCTGTGAGAGATAGTATCATAAATGAATAATTGACTGCTTTATGTCTTTTTATAAAATTTATGAACTTATCAGGGTTCGGAATAAATTTAGCAGTAATAATCGCAATAGCAAAAATGAGCATTGATAAATTTCCGATAATCTGAATTGCTAATAACATCTTGATTTTTCTCCTTTATGGATTTTTTTGATGTATACTATAACGAAATTGTATTATATATTTGGTAACTGACTTGGGTCAGTTTTGTATTGGTCATGCACTTCTTTAACTTTTGAGTCAATAAATGCTTTAGCATCTGTAACAATCTGAGGATATCTTTTCTTCTTACCTTCAATATAAACTGAACCGAAGTCAGTCGGTTTTTCTCCTAGCTCCAATGTCGGCTCATGTTTATCACCTAACGAAGTAAATTGATATGTTACTCGAACGTAATAACGACGTCTTATTGGATATCGTTTATTGTCTGGAGCTATAACTCTAAATGGGAAATAATATGATGTGCCGTTAGGATTAGACGATTCATATTCTGCTCCAGGGTCAACATTTCCAACCTCTCGAGAACCTTGCTCCGTTAAATAATTACGAATTGAATTAAAAGCATCATTCAAAGGAGAATTGTCACTTGTATTTGCTCCCTCAATAGATTCGCCAATAATAACTATGTCAAGAATGTCGCTATCTTTTGGTGGGTCATCGTGCGCTCCTCTAATTAACTTTTTCATTTCTTCACCTCTATAATTGTAGTTTTCTCATATACTATAACGAAATATTATTATAATTCCGCAGGAGGTATGCTAATATCTAAAGACTCTATATTGCATAACTTTACGACTTTTATAACAAGTGCTGTATTTTTATCATCCTTTTTATATTCCTCAGATGTATAGAAAGTTACAATTTTTGCATCAGAACTTATTTCAATTATAACTGTACCATTATCTGCAATATATACACTGTTGCTTAGATTAACTCCGTCTTCAGATTGTTTATTCTTAACCTGTGTATTACCTTCGTCATCATCTTGCTTTATTTTAGCATCTTGTTTGAATCTGACAACAGCTTCATCAATATAGCTTTGAAGTGTATCACGTACATGATTCTTACCTTCGTCTGTTTGCAATTGCTCCCAAGTAACGCCTAACCGCTCTTCAATTCGTTGAACCATATGCTCATCTCTAACTCTATCAAAAGTAACATGCTCCGGTCTTATTTCGTGATATTTCATAGGCACAGCAAGACCTAATTTACTTTCAATCTGCCAGTTACGAAGATAGTTATTCACATTATCAAGTTCATCTTTATTCCAAGACCATTGATTTCTTGCAAAAATTCCTGTACTCGCAGCAACACCTGCTTTTCTACCCACATTTCTCCAAACATAATCAAGTGCTGCTATTGAAATAAGAACACCACCAAGGTCAATCATCTCTGTGCTAGACGTACTCGCTCTAATCAATCTTTTCAATTTATTATCCTCCACAGTTATTTTGATTTATATACTATAACGAAATTTTCTTTGAAAAAACAGTTTATGCGATACGTTTCCACATAAAGCACGTTATGTATGGTTGTATTGTTGATGTTTGGTGGTTATTTATTTCGTTTGAGAAATGCAATCAATCGCTTCTTTGTGTCCGATAGAGCTGTTTCGTAAGATGTATATTTTTTACCGTTTACTAATACATCGAA
>Ga0123356_10003203_pt1 | contig 17182 bp, 13 predicted proteins | sample TergutEmb28metaG_2_FD_92546 | JGI IMG/M metagenome (GOLD analysis project Ga0123356, IMG submission 92546) | Embiratermes neotenicus P3 segment gut microbial communities from Petit-Saut dam, French Guiana - Emb289 P3 | ecosystem: Host-associated > Arthropoda: Insects > Digestive system > Gut ...
TTAATTCTTCCCTGATTGATTTATTGACTTCCGGTTTGTCTATCGTGCTCAGGAGAGGATTGTCATATTCATCAATTATTACTACAACCTGACCTGTTTTTTTTGAAAGTTCTGTAATCAGTTGGCTGAATTTTAAAAAAGGATACTTATCGTTATTAATTGTTATCCCGTACATTTGAGCAAAATTATTCAATTGAAAATTTAACTTTGTTTTTAGCGCGTCTATGCCGTCATTTTCTGTAAAGTTTCCTGAACCAAGGTCTATATAAATCACCGGATGCTCTTTCCACTCCCATTCGGTTTTTGATACAGCCAGCCCTGTAAACAGTTCTTTTTGCCCTTTGAATAATGCTTCAATTGTAGAACATAAAAGCGACTTGCCAAATCGTCTGGGACGAGACAGGAATACGGCTTTATATCTGGATGCTAATTCGTAAATGTGCTTTGTTTTGTCAATATATACATCATAATCCTTGCGAACTTCGCTGAATGTCTGAATTCCGCCTATTGGCAATTTTCTTTTGACCATAGTTTAAGTATAAGAGAGAAATTGGGGATTGACAATAGATACCCCTTAATTCCCTGCTGCCCTAAAATCTGCCGCTGCGTTTTCGTGTCTGCCCAGCTGCTGAAAAACATTTCCTCTGCTGGTGTAGGCGGCAGAAAACGACGGGTTTATTGCAATGCTTCTGTTTAAATCGGCAAGTGCTCTTTCGTAATCTTTTTTGTTGTACCATGCATTGCCGCGGTTGTACCATGCAATTGCATAATCGCTTCTTAATCTTATCGCTTCTGTAAAATCCCTTATTGCCCTGTCATCATCTTCCCTTCTGTACCATGCGCTGCCGCGTCTGTTCCAGATAACAGCGTTGGAAGGTTCCAGCCTGATTATCTGATCGCAGTCTTCTATTGTTCTTGCAAAATTGCCGGTTTGGTAATAAACATGGGAACGGTTAATTAAAGCATCAACATAATTTCTGTTAATGGAAATAGCGCGCGAAAAATCTTCGATTGCAAGATTCATTTCGCGTAATTCCATCCGCGCAAAACCTCGGTAATTATAAAGTTCTGCCCTGTTGTTTTCCAGCCTGATAGCGCGGCTGTAATCGTCTATTGCGCGCTGGAAATCGCGTTTTTTCATCCATGTGTTGCCGCGTGAAACATACGCCTGAGCAAATTCAGAATTACGGTTTATGGATGCCGTATATTCTCCAAGCGCTCTGTCATAATTTCCTTCATTGTAAAATTGTTCGCCGGAAAAAAATAAAATGATATGCTGATCCACGCCCATCTGCCTCATGACGCCGATGTCCGGGTTCTGATAATTTACAGGATCAATTTCTGTAACATTTACTCCAAGGCCGGAAAGCCTGCTTAACCCCGCGAGAGAAGACAATGGACGCGATGTTTGATATGAAACTCTGGCTCCCTCAGCAGCTTCTGTAAATTCTGTATGCTGTAAGCTGCACTCTTCCAAAAAGCCGGGGTCTTCTTCCGCTTCTGCAAGTTCAAATATTAATTCCGGCTGTGTACTTCTGCCGCAGGTAAAAATAACGCTGCAAATTATAATTATCAATACTGCAGCGCAAATAATCGCAATTAAAAGAGTGAGCTTGCGTCTATTCAACAGCTTCTACCTCTGGGGCTTCCGTTGTTCTTGTTTCTGCAGGCGTAGTTACAGCAGCAGGCGGCAGCCTGTAGAAAATTCTGATATTTTCTACCGTTGCGCGATGCCTGAGTTTTACAACAAGCAATTGGTCCTGGGGATAATATACCCAGCCGGAAGAGTCATAGCGTTCAAATTGATTGTCAGTTCTCCAGTCCATTCCGTGAATTTGAATTTTTATAAAGGGACGGACGCCGCTTACTATCACATAATGAGCCGTGTTCGGCGGGAAAGAAAAAGTGATGTTAACATTGCCGTCTATAAATGAAGATCTTACCGTTGGTGAGGCAGTCCATATCCAGTGCCCGGTATCCGAAAGTAATGTTGCTCTTGGATAATAATTGGAAAAACCCGGTTGTGTAGGATTAAGCAGATTATAAAATCTGCCGGAATTGCTGCCCGCAAGAGCCGATAAAATCAAAGACCTTCCGATTGCTGTCCATTCAGCCGCTTCAGCTCCCTGGGCAGTTTGTGCCCAGCTAACAAGAGCTTTCCCAAGCCGCAGGCTGTATTCTGAGCTAATGCCGTCTGCAGCAGAAATATAAACAGCGTCCTTTTCGCTGTCCCGGTTCAGGTTATCTGAAACAAGCTGAAATATCTGATCTTTTAAGTGTCCAATCGGATAATTTGCGTCATTTGTATTTAGCTGCCATCGTCTTGCGTCAGTGAAAAATTCCAGCAAGCCTGCGCAATAATCGATTGTAAGCATCTGCGGTTCCGCGTTTTTAACCGCTTCGATAACATCACCGGCAAGGGCAGAGCTGCCCCGCGATAAAAGGTAATCAAGCAGATGCTCTTCCCTTAAAAAGACAAGAGATCTTTCCCTTACTGCCCGTGTAATCTGGCTTGTTTTTTCGTTATGCATGGCAACAAATGTACGGTGAGCATTTGCCATTCCTCCGGCAAACGCGGACGATTTATAGCTTTGTCTCGGGCTGCTGATAAAATTATTGGGGATAGAGTTCAATGCTGCCGGATAACTTCCGCGCCGCAGCGCCTCTGCAAGATAGGCGATTATATCTTCTTCGTTCTGAAGTATATTCTGATTCCAGTATGCAAAACCGGCATCCTGCCAGTTTCTTAATACAGTTTCATAGTTTTGCGCATTGGCAATAATAAAATCTGACGGATTAAATACTCTCTGCCTGTCTCTTTGCCGGTATGATATTAAGGAATTATTATTGGATAAAATAATTTTTCCTTCCTGCAGTTCAAGACCCGCGCTGCTGAAAAAATAACGTGCTCCGCCGAAGACAATGCCTATTTGTCCGTTATCCCTGACCAATGAAGAACGGCGCGGTACAATCGGTATGGCTACTTCAGATACATTGCCTGCAAATACAGCATTGATTTGCAGTTCAGGACCTCTTGGCGAATCAGACGAATTGAATATAATCTCTGTTCCGCCGGGCAGAGTAAGTTTAACAGTAGAATCTGCGCCGGGATTTTCTGTCAGCGTTAAAAATTCCGGATTAACCGGGAAAGTGCCGTCGGGACCTGTAAGCATCAATCCTTTTCCGCGTTCTTCTTTCAGGTTAAAGTCAAGACCGCCGTAAAAAATTTTTACTCCGCCTGTTATGGATGCTTCACCTGTAACAGCTGCCTCTGTTTGTGAATAGCGTCCTCTTATGGTCATGGCTCCCGCAGACAGGGAGAAATTTCCCTTGTTGGAAAATTGCAGAATTACCACAAAAAAGAATACCATGCAATACAGGACAGCAAGACCGATAATGCGTGTCGCTAAAGATTTTCTCATTGAAACATAAACCCCTTAAGTAACTTGCCGATTTATTAAATGTTGTATACTATATAATATCATGAAAATTAAGTTCAATGGAAGCGGTTTAGGGGGTGCATCCCTATTATTAATCCTTATGCTGGGGCTTTTTTCCGGTGTTTCCGGGGTTACGGCTCAGGAAGATACGTCAGGTTCGTCACCTGAAAGTTTCCAAATAGAAGCCATTTTGGATGAAATAGCGCAGCATCTTGTCCGCAGGGATTTCTCATCGGCATTAAGGGTATTTGATGCTTTACCTCCGCAGGAAGCGGAAAAAACGCCAATTAGAATAATGCGCGCCTCTGTTTTAAATTCTGCCGGAAGACCTGCAGATGCAAGGCGGATAGCAAATGATATAATAGCCAAAGACAGCAGAAATACCGATGCTCTGATGGTTTTGGCAGATGCAGCCGCTGTGGAAGGCAAAGATCGCGAAAGACGAACCTTTCTTGACAGAATTATAGGAATCAATCCCGCCCATGTAAGGGCTCTTAATGATTTGGGGAGCATCAATCTTAGAAACCGCAACCTGCGTATTGCAGCCGGTTATTTTGACAGATCGCTGACTGCCGACCCGAACAACGGAGAAGCGCTGGTAGGCCGCGCTGTTGTACACAGATATAACAGGGAAGCGCGAAATGCCGAAAGGCTGTTAATCCGCGCAATTGAATTATATCCAAATTGGGCAGAACCATTGCAGGAAAGAGCAAGGCTTTTTAAAGGCGCCGGTTTTTACGGCGATGCGCTGGAAGACTTAAATGCAGCGCTTAAGCTGGAGCCGGATAATTACTGGATACTGGTAGATCACGGGCTGGTTTTAATGGATATGAACCGTAAGCCTCAAGCTCTGGAGAGCTTTAACCGGGCTGTCAAAATAGCGCCTGATATTTTTATGGCTTATGCATATAGCGCAGGGATTAAAGACGAGCTGGGCGATTATGCGGGCGCAGAGCAGGATTATATTACATTGGCAAGATTAAAGCCCGATTATTATTTTGCTCATGAAGCGATTGGCATTATCAGAATGAGAAACAGGCAATGGGCTGGAGCAAGAGATGCTTTTTTGGATGCCTATAAACAGGCGCCAAGGGAATTCAGTTATGCGATACTTGCCGCAATAAACTGGATGCGCGCGGGAAGACAGACCGACCCCAAACAATTTTTGGCTCAGGTTTTACGCACTGCTCCTGCCAACTCTCTTGATCAGGCAATGCTCCGGCTTTTTCATGATCTTAGCGGAGACGTAAATGTTGTTTCAAGAGTCGAGAGCGAACAAAATATTTACACTAAATCGCGGATGCTTTTTTATTTAGCTTCATATTATGATATAAGAGGTAACAGAATGCTTGCAGAAAGATATTATTTAATGGTGCAGGAGCTGGAAGCCTATGCAAGCGTTGAATACAGATTAAATGAAATTGAACTGGCTCACCGCGGGATTGGCTTGAGAGGCGCGGAGGGCTCCCAGCAATGAGCGGTAATATTACTACACTTACTCTAAACGGCAGAGAAATTAAAATAATCGGGACTGCCCATGTTTCGCGGGAAAGCATGGAAGAAGTAAAAAGAATCATCTGCGAAGATAAGCCGGACATGGTCTGCGTAGAACTGGATCAGGGGCGCTATAATTCGATAATTCAGAATGATACGTGGTCTAAGCTTAATTTATCCAAAGTTTTTAGGGAGGGCAAAGGATTTTTGCTGATTGCAAATCTTGTGCTTGCCAGTTTTCAGCGGCGGCTTGGAAATCAGCTTGGGGTAAAACCCGGCGAAGAAATGAGGGTAGCGATTGAATCCGCAAAAGAAATGGGGATAGCATACAGCCTTTGCGACCGCGAGGTGCACACAACTCTGCGCCGTGCATGGGCAAAATGCGGTCTTTGGAGCAAGTCCAAGCTTCTTGCCTCTCTTTTGGCATCTGCTTTTACAACAGAAAAATTAAGTGAACAGGAAATAGAGAATCTAAAAAATAAAAATGAGCTTGACGGCATGATGAGCGAATTGTCCAATTACCTGCCTGCCGTAAAAGAAGTATTAATAGATGAAAGAGACCAGTTCCTTGCCTCAAAAATCTGGACTTCTGTTCCGGAAGATGCGGAAAATAAAAGAATAGTTGCCGTAATCGGCGCGGGGCATATGCAGGGGATTATTACTTATCTGGAAAAATTCAGTAAAAATGAAAAAGACACAGATTTAACGGAATTGGATAAAGTTCCCAAGCCCGGGTTTCTCTCAAAATCGGCGCGTTTTATTATTCCTGCAATTATTATCGGGCTTATTGCCGCCGGTTTTTTCCGCGCCGGGACCGATATGGGCTTTGAAATGATAAAACAATGGATACTATGGAACGGCTCTCTTGCCGCCATTGGAGCAATTATCGCTTTGGGGCATCCGCTTGCAATACTTGTTTCTTTCCTTGGCGCGCCGATAACAACTTTAACTCCATTTGTGGGGGTTGGTATACTTTCCGGCCTTGTTCAGATAACTTTCAGCAAACCGCGTGTTTCTGATGTTCAGGACATTACGCATGATACCACCAGTTTAAAAGGCATATACCGGAACAGGATTACAAGGGCGCTTTTAGTGTTTTTTCTTTCTAGTATTGGCAGTTCCATTGCTACATTTATACTAATTCCTTTAATGACTAAGCTGCTTGCGAGTTAAAGCCGGTTGAAAATCTGCCGATAATCAATAGAGAGGGCTATTTTGGCATATAAGGACGCTTCATCATCATATAAAGAAACACGCATAAAAACTGCGGGGCAGGGGCAGCTCATTGTTATGCTGTACGATGAAGCTGTAAGGCAGCTGTCAAAAGCCATAGAGCTTCTTGAGGCAAATAAAGGCGATAAAAAAGACCCCGGCAGAATTGAACTGATTAGCAAATCTGTCATGAAAACCGAAGAAATTATTACAGAATTAATGATTTCTCTGGATTTTGAACAGGGCGGGGAAATCGCAAAACATCTGTTTTCGCTTTATACCTGGTTTAACAGGGAACTGCTGGAGTCAAATATTACTCAGGATACAGAGAGAATGACAGCGGTTAAAAATATGCTTTCTGATTTAAGAAATACCTGGAATTCAATCAGCCAGATGACGGTAGAGCAGCCTAACCGGGAAGCGGCAGGAATTAATATTGCGGGATAACTGCACGGGAGGAAATATGGTATCGGGAACAACAATAACAGCAAATGAAATTGATTCTGCGGAACTTGCTCAAAGAGTTGCGGTTTTAAAACGTTTTAAAATTCTGCTCACGCAGCAAAGAGACAGATTCCGCTCCTATCTTGATTTGCTTGATAAGCAGCAAAATGTAATAGAATCGGGCAGCGCCGATGATCTTTTATCCTATGTAGAAATAGAAGAAAAAATAGTAGCCGATATATTTTCTATCCAGAAAGTTATCGATCCTCTTGAAGAAATGTACTATTCAATTTCCAGTCCGAATATCGATCTTACGATTGGCTCTGCGGATGAAGTGCCTGGTTTAAAAGCATCGCTTGAAAAATTAAAAGGCGAAGCCGTTGTCCGCTCGACAAAGAACAAGGAATTGCTCTCCAAGCGCATGGCGGAACTGCGGACAGAAATAACCGAATTACGGAACAACCCCTACGTTTCCAGCACAATACGTTCAACCTTCGGCAGCCAAAACACCCCCTCCATGCTCGACCTGCAAGGCTAAATATATTGGAAAGGACTCTCGCAGAGGCGCGGAGACGCGGAGAACGCAGAGAAGAATAAAAGGATTAAGAATTCTCTACTCTTTCTCTTCTTTCCTTCTCTTCTCTTCTCCGCGTCCTCTGCGCCTCCGCGCCTCTGCGAGAGGCTTAGCTAGAGTGGGCGATACTGGATTCGAACCAGTGACTCCTACCGTGTGAAGGTAGTACTCTCGCCACTGAGTTAATCGCCCGCTAATTGACTTACGCTTCGGGTTTTCCGTCGTCGGCTACGTCTGTGGGTGAGAAGTTGATGCTTTTGGTGAACTCGTATGCTTCCTTTGCGCCGATTTCTCTGTTCATGCCTGTGTCTTTGAATTCAACGGAAAGAGGTCCCTTGTAATTGATAGCGTTCAACTCGCGAATAAGATTTTCAAAGTCAACATCGCCGTGACCCGGTAAACGGAAGTTCCAGCCGCGTCTTACATCGCCGAATGCAAGGTAAGAGCCGAGTATGCCGGCTTTGCCGTCCAGAGTAACCGCTGTGTCTTTTATGTGAACATGTACAATTTTTGAAGAAAAATCACGTATAAAAAAGCTGGGGTTTACGCCCTGCCAAATCAGGTGAGAAGGATCTAAATTAAAGCCGAGAGTTTTGCGGCTCTTAAATTCTTTAAGAAGACGCTCGGCAGAATAATAATCAAAAGCAATATCTGTTGGATGTACTTCAAGGGCAAACTTTATGCCGCTTTTGTCAAAATCGTCAAAAATGGGTGACCAAAGACTGACAATTTTTTTATAACCTTCATCTATCACCTGTTCAGTGACCTGCGGATAGGAATACCAGTATTCCCAAATAGGGCTGCCCATAAATCCGGTGACAATTTTAACGCCAAGGTTCTTTGCGGCAGCGGCGGCGTATTTCATTTCCTGAATAGCCCATTTGCGGATTTCCTCCGGTTTTCCCGCAAGGTTTGCAGGCGCAAATTCGTTAAGGCGCGGATTCCCGTTTTCTCCTACGCATTTTCCAATTGAATGCGCTGCGATAGCCAATGCTTTTAAGCCGTTGTTTTTTAAAATATTTTTACGTTCTTCCGCATACGCAGGGTCTGTTGCCGCCATCTTTAAATTGAGATGATCGCCCCAACATGCAATTTCAACCCCCTCATAACCAAAGGATTTTGCTTTTTCGCAGAATTTCTCAAAGGGGAGATCTGTCCACTGCCCTGAAAATAACGTTACTGGTCTTGCCATATAATTCTCCTAATCTTTTGTTTGCTATAATATGAATTTTAATCAAAAAACACCGATATTTCAAATTATCAGAGTATATTTTTTTATTAAAGCAGCCTTGGAACTCAGTTCCTAAGATGGTATAATAGGGTAAAAATAAAGAAGATTCAAGTGTACTGGAACTCTGTCCAGGGCGTTTTTAGGAGGAAATTATCAAAATATCACTGCTATTTATGGCATGCGTCCTGTTTTCGGGCTGTTATACGCTTAAACAGGGGGTAACCCTGCTGGGTTACCTGAACCGGGCTATTCCTCTGGAACAGGTGGATAACGAGGAGTTTGTCAGCCTTGTTATGGATATCCGCGCTTTTGCAATGGAAGATTTGGGGCTTTCCATGAGCAAAAATTACACCCGATATGTGGAAATTGACCGCAATTATCTTGCCGCGATTGTTTCTGCTTCTGCCAGGGATTCCTTTCGCCGTCATGAGTGGAGATTTCCGATTGTCGGCAGGATGCCTTACAAAGGCTTTTTTGATAATAACGATGCATACAAAGAACGCTCAAAACTGGAAAAAAAAGACCTGGATGTCTGGATTAGAGGAGTTGATGCCTTTAGCACTTTGGGCTGGTTCAGAGACCCGCTTTATTCATATATGCGCCAATATTCTCCTGCTGCGCTTGCCGACCTTATAATTCACGAACTTGTTCACGCTACAGTTTTTTTAAAGGGTAATGTTAAATTTAACGAAGAGCTGGCGCAGTTTATCGGCAGCGAAGGCGCGCGGTTGTTTGTGGAAAAACGCTATGGTCTTGATTCAGAAGAATATCTTAAAATGCAAACGGCAGAAAAAGACAGGGAAAATTATGTAGCTTTTATTCAGGAATTGACAGCAGAACTGAATGTCCTTTATTTATCGGATGCCGGCAGGGAAGAAAAATTAGCCGGAAAAGAATTGATTATTAAAACGGCAAAGGAAAGATTCAAAGACGAATATGAAACCCGTTTTTCAGGCGATAATTATCTGGGGTTTATTGATTTGCCCGTAAACAATGCATATCTTGAATTGTTCAGGCTGTATCACACAGAAGACAATTTTTACGAAGATTTATACGAACATACAGGCCGGGATCTTCCCGCGCTGATTGCCGCTGCCAAAACGCTCGTGAGAAAAGGAAATCCCCGCGAGCAGCTTAGTAGTATAATGCTTCGTAAACTGCCGCAAAACCCGTGACCCTTCTGCCGTAATCCCTTGTTTCCAGAATGTTGGCGGTTTCCATTATTAAATCCGCAGGCAGATTTCTTGCCGCAGCCTGCCAGCGGCGGACACGGGTCAAACCGCCGTTGTATGCCATTAATGCAAGCAGATCGTTGTTAAATAAACCCATAAGGTATCTGTAATAAAAAGAGCCAATGTGAACATTTAAAACAGGATCGCTTAAATTAAGGTTGGTTCCGTAATCGGTCCCGCCGGCTCGGCGGATGCGGCCTGCCATTTCCTGCGCAGTAGCCGGCATGAGCTGCGTTAAGCCCACTGCTCCCGCGCGCGAAACAACAGCGCTCTGGAATGCGCTCTCCGTGCGGATAAGTCCAAAAAGCAAAGACGGCGCGATATTAAATTCATTGGCGTACTTTTCCGTTAATTCAAGATACGGACGCGGGAACAGCAATTCCAAATCGCGCCTTTCTCTCACGTAACCTTCATTGTTAATGTAAAGATTGATAAGCCGCCATGCCTGGGAGTACATTCCCGCCTCGGTTAATTTATTCGCAATAACGCGCAATTCACCGGGAGACAGTTCCCTCTCCAGAGACCTTATGTGGGGGATAACAAAATTTACCGCATTGTTGCTGAAAAACCCAAGCAGGAATTCAACTGCCTCACTGCGCTGTTCCTGGGACGATTCTGCGTATTCCAGAAACGGCAATCCCAAAGCAGCCGCGCTTTGTAAACGATAGTATAATGAAGGAATGCTAACAGCGCTTGATGCATTGTATGCAATATGCGTTAAAAGCAACGGATCATGGTCACTCTCCTGAGAAAGCAGACCTTCTTCGGTTACGCGGACAATTACCCAGGCAAATGCGCCTTTTGGAATATTGGCATCAGTATCTTTAATCAGGTTAAAGGTTCGGATTATATTTGCCCAATCCTGGGTTGAAACAAGATGCTGCAAAAATCTTTCCAGCAAACCGTTAAAGTAGCTGTTGCTATGCCAGAGCGGGATGAGCTGCTCCAGACGGCTGATAAAGACGCCGGGTCTGCTCACTGAATGATCCAGCAGGTACCAGAAACATGCGTCTCTTTGTTCTCCGGATGGAGCAAGGTCAAGCGCTCTTTCAAAAAGCGAAGCCGCCTGTGCGATTGATCCGCTTCGGTTTGCTATCCGCGCCGCGAAAAAAACAAGCCTGTAGCGCAGATCGGAATTATCGTTTACAAGGTTAGATTCCCATTTAAGAAAAAGAGTGAGCCCTTCGCTGCCCGACTGTGTATACTGAAACGCTCTTCCCAGATCATTTATAAGGTTTGGATAATCAATAAATAACTGAGGTAATTCTTCGTCTGTTAAAAAAACACGGAAAAAATTCAGCGCTTCTGCGTATCGTAACCGTGCAACAGAATGATGTCCGTCAATTGCGGCGCGCTCGCTCTCCGTAAAAACCAATTGTTGTTTTTCACATTCCCCAAGAATAAAAAGCCTGGCTTGATTAAAAGAAGCAGTATTAATCTCATGTCCGAACAGAAACGAAAGAACATCCTCTTTGTTAACACCGGTTTTTAATGCCTGTGCCCAAAAACCGCGGGCTTCATTGCGGATACGCGCCATTGTGCCGGTTGATAATGCGCTGCCCCGTGACATTAAAATAGCAAGTTCTTCAGCCGCTGCCCGCCTGACATAACCATTGGAGCATGAAAGAGCATTTTCAAATAATTTGATTTTTGCATTGTTATCGGTGTCCGTTAATCCCAGATAATAATCCTTCTGCACCTGCTGCGAAGTACAGGAGCCAAGAAGGAATATTAAAAGAAGACAAAATACTTGCACTAATTCTTGGGCGGAATTCTGATTATTCTGCCGGAAATTATTAAATTAGGATTACGGATATTATTATGCCTTGCGATTCTTGGATAAAGCCAGGGATCACGGTAAAAGGCCTCGGATATATCCCATAAGGTATCGCCCCATCTAATCCTGTAATTTACCCCTTCTCTGGGGATGGTTGCAGGAACATTGTAGGATGCTACCGGAGGATTCCGCCGACTTGCGGTAACCTGTGTTCTGGGCGTAGGAGGAGCCGATTGAATAACCGGTACAGGCTCTTGCCTGACAGGTTCTGTCTGTCTTACCGGCTCTGCCTGCCTGACGGGTTCTGTCTGTCTCACGGGCTCTGCCTGTCTTACCGGCTCCGTCTGCCTGACAGGTTCCGGCTCAATTTTGGGCTCTTCCCTGACTGTTTCAACGGCGGCTGGTTTGTTAAAAATACCCCGTACGGTGTCCATTCCTCCCAGGAAAAACAGCCATACTGCAAGAAGCCCCAAAATGAGGAGCAATCCGATTAGTACAAAAGGTAATACAGAGGTGCGTTTTGTCTGTTTTTCGCGGATTCTGTTGGCAGCATTATAAAGCCCTGAAGGCGGCTCTTCGTTGGATTCCAGTTCAAAATCGGGAATATCCATATCGCGTGAAGTTTCATCAAGCGATTTAAGGGAAACGGTCAGCACATAATGTTCGCCGCCCGCGCTTGTGTCAAGATCAATGGCTTCGGCAATTATCTCGCCATCGCTGTTAGAAGACATAACCATCTCTATGGAAGGTTCTCCCCTGGGTTTTGCCTTTATATTTTCTACAACCAGGCTGCCAATATACTGAGCTTCTGTCATTGTGTTAACAGCGCTCCTGAAAAGGTCTATTTGTACGCTGGGCTGATCGTCGTGAACTGTGGTAAGAATCAATCTTTTCCTGGTTAAAGAATTCTCCTCCATTATTGGGTAGAATTCCCCGTTGGCTATCTTTATGCCGATGTTTGATACCATTGGATTCACTCCTTTATTAAGTTTATGCGTGGAATTTGCTTTATGTCAATAGCCCGCCCATTTTATTACTATATTGTTGTAATTATCGGCAATATCTATATAAAAAAACATAAAAACAACCGATAATATAGAGTATGACTTCTGTAATAATAGGTGTAGTTGCCATTGTTTTAATTGTCAGTGTTGCTTTATTGCTGACGGGCAGTCGTTTTCGCGGTTTCTCTCTTGGCGGCGGAAAATTGAGCAAAGATCGGGAAGCAGCTGTAAAAGAGGCAAATAAACGGCTTGCCCAAAATCCAAATGATCCGGAAGCACTCTACACGGTAGCCAGCGCTTATTTTGACGAGCAGAACTGGGATAAGGCCATGAGAAACTACGAAATTCTGACCGATCATATTGCCAGTAATCATCAAATTAAGGGAATCGATAATTTTGAGGTTTTCCTGCGCTACGGTATTTCTTCACGGAAATTGAATATGCTGGATCAGGCATATAAGGGTTTTTCGGTGGCAAGAGGTTACAGACAGGATAATTTTGAAGTAAATTTTGAACTGGGTATTCTTGAATTTGACAGAAAAAATTATGAAAAAGCAGTTCAGCTTCTGCAAAATGCCCGTGTTCAGGATCCTGATAATCCTGCCGTTTTGCGCTGTCTGGGACATGCTCTCTTTAGGCTGAAAAAACCAAAGGAAGCGATGAACTTTATCCGCAAGGCAATTGACCTTGCTCCGGATGACAAGGAATCCCTTTACACTCTGGCGGAATGTTATCATGAAGCAAATCAGGTGGAACAGGCGCTGCGGGTTTTTAATCATTTGCGCGCAGATCCTGTAATGGGTCCCAATTCCTGCCTGATTGCCGGAACTATTCATCTTGATACAAGACAGTACGAAGCAGCCATACAGGATTTTGAAATTGGACTGCGTCACACAAATATTAAAGCTGATATTCTGGTTGAACTTCGATACAGGCTTGCTACAACATTAATTAAAATTAATGAAATAGCAAAAGCCATTCCGTATCTTAAACTGATCCAGTCAGAAAATTCTTCGTATAAAGATGTAAATGTCCTTTTGAGCAAATACATTGAGTTAAACGCCAACCGGAATTTACAGGTTTTCCTGATGGCTCCTTCTGCGGATTTTATCGCTCTTTGCCGGAAAATCGTAATGACTTATTATCCAAGAGCCAAAGTAAAAATATTGAATATTTCTGTTACAAAAAGCGATTGGGCTGATATTCTTGCAGAAGTTGATACTTTTAAATGGCAGGATTTAATCATGTTCCGGTTTATAAGAACTCAAGGGTCTATCGGAGAATTGGTTGTAAGGGATTTTCATTCGCACTTAAAAGAAGTAAAAGCAGGCAAAGGCATCTGCCTTACCGTTGGCGCCTATTCAGAGGAAGCCAAACGGTATACAGAAGCCCGTCTGATCGATTTAATAGAGAAAGACAAATTACAGATTATTCTGAATAACCTGAACCAAAAAGGCGCTTAGTCGGCGTCTGTCTTAACAGACATTATTAACGTCATTACCAGCGGCAGATGATCACTTATTCCCAAACCTGTGCGCGTGTTATATGAAACAGGTATTCCGTTAGCATTGGCAAACGGCGGAAAATTTACAACAATGGTTTTTTGATATTCCCATCCGCTGTCGGTAAAAAATTGGCTGGATACCAAAAAGTGATCGATGGTTTCCCAATTGTTCCTGTAAAAGTACGTGCCGTTTTCCAGTTCCCGCATCCATGGCGAATAAAACACAATTGTTTCCTGCGGAAAATGTACAGGCGCCGGAGGAATATTCCTGCTTATAACGATATAATCTTTTTGAATACCTTGTGTTAACATTGCGCAATAAGGATCGTCAGGGAGCAATGCGCAAATCCTTGATGCATTTTGTCTGTAGAATTCATCATGGGTCAGATTTAAATCGCCCGCAATAATAATACCAAGTTCAGGTTCACTTTCCTGTAATTCCCGGATACGGCGTAAAATCACCCTTGCGCTGGCTTTGCGTGTATGTTCGGTAATTTCATCGCCGCCCACTTTGGATTTCCAGTGACAGGCAAAAATGATAAAGTCCGGCACGTTGTCGTTTGTTTGTACTTTTGTTTCTAGTACGGGGCGCGGCGTAGTGTCGCCATTAATCGTGATAGAGTGGGTTTTTATATCCGCAAGCGGATAACTGCTTAAGATACCCAATCCCACTGCCGCTCCAGGATTCCCGGCAAAATGGCTCCACGAATAACTGCCGGAAGAAACATCGCTGATTGCTTCGGCAAGGTCTTCAAGAACCGTAAGCGATTCAATTTCCTGCAGCAGAATAATATCCGGCAGCGGATTAATCCTGCTGATTGCATCGCTTATGCTGTTCAGCCTGCCAAGATACTTTTCTGCAGACCATCCTGAAGCCTGCAGAAACTCCTCGTATTCATAGCCATTGTCCTCTCCGTCGAACAGATTGTGAACATTCCACGTCATAATCGTAAGAGAGCCGGAATCTGTCTCTTCCCCTGCCGGGACAGTACACCCGGCGCACCCTGTTACAAGCAGCGCGGCAAGGAAGACAAACCAAAACAATTGTTTTTTCATAAAACCTCCAAAAAAATATTTATATATATATATGGCGCGCAGATGCGTGGTGCTTGACCGAGAATCAAAGATTTTTCAATTTTTTTTTATTTTTCCGGAAAAACCGCTATACAAGTGTTTTTTTTGCAAGAGATTCACACCAAGGCACGGAGGGCACAAAGGCACAGAGGGGGAAAGGGGGAGTTAAATTAGGGCAAAAATAAGGTTGACTTTGCTTGTCTATAAGGTTTATAATGATTAATGATAAGGTTTACATTATATTGAGGAGATAAAAATGCCCGGAGTCAGAAAACACGGCGAGGAAATTCGCTCATTTATACTGAATAATATTACAGAAAACAGAAATTTTGCCGTTTTAACATCACAGCAATTTGGTATATCATTGCCGGCTGTTTACAAGCATATTGACAGATTAGTTTCAAAAAACCAATTAATAAAAAAATCCGGATATTATCAAATAAAATCAAAACAATACAAATATACTTACAGCAATGACGGCACTTTGAGCGAGGACAGCGTTTGGGAAAAAGATATTAAAAAGCATTTTTCGGATGCACCGCAGAATATTTGGCGTATGTGGACTTATGGTTTTTTGGAAATATTTAATAATGCCATAGAACATTCCAAAGGAAAAAAAATTAACGTTGTTATCACAGAAAATAAAATATACAGCGCCGTATCAATTTCTGATGACGGAATCGGCATATTTAAAAATATCAAAACGATATTTAATCTTTTGGAAGAAAAAGATTCTATATTGGAATTGGTAAAAGGCAAACGAACAACTGATACTAAACGCCACTCAGGACAGGGTATCTTTTTTACTTCCAAGATGTTTGACGATTTTTATATAAAATCCAACGGGATAACATTTAATTCAAAGACGGAAAAAGAATGTAAGTTAGATATTGGCAGGCAGAAATATTCTACTTATGTTTATATGCGCCTTTTCAATAACAGCAGTAAAACACCTAAGGATATTTTTGATGAATTCTCAACAGAAATACCGGGGGATTTTGATAAAACAACTGTTCCTATTCGCTTTGCAAATTCAACCGATTTAGTATCCCGCTCGCAAGCAAGACGTGTTCTAAGCGGATTGGAATTATTTTTGGAAGTTACATTGGACTTTAATGATATAACATACATTGGTCAGGCATTCGCAGATGAAATTTTTCGTGTTTTCCCTGCAATGTATCCAAATACAGCAATTTCGGCAATAAATGCAAATGATGAAGTCCGGTATATGATTAATCGTGCTGTAAATACTAAATTAAAATGATTTTGAAGAATTTTTTACCACGAACCGCACGAACGGGGGGAGGGTTGGCATGGACTCTCGCAGACTGCAAACCGAAGGTTTGAAAGAGGACGCGGGGAGTAAAAAAAACGCCAGGCGCATACGGCATCCGGCGTTTATCAAAGCTGGCTAATCGCTAATTTAATTATATTTATATTTCCCTGTAAACCTTTCGCCAAAACACCAATTTTCGCATAGTGAGCAATATTGCGTTTTGATAACAAGTTGCATATTAACCCTTCGCTTAACCTGTAAAAACAAGGTTTTGTCGTCTAATGTTATTATTATGGGGTTAATGCGAAATTCGTATAATGTGTGTTTTTGGATGGGTTATAGGAAATTCGTCTACAGGTAGTTATGTGCCATTTGCACAAGGTGTTTAGAAAATACAATAAAAAAATTATTGTAATAATCTAACAATAACGTTTAAGATAAGATTTGGTTTTTTAATTATTTTTTGTGTAAAACAGTAGCTTCGTCAATGCTGGCTTGTTCTGTTTCCTTAAATGCACTTCTGCCTGCGTGGACATTATCAATGACTTTGCGGACACCGCCTGTAATTTTGGGTGTTTCGTTTTCGATAATGATTTCGCCGTCGGCTTTTCCGTGTATGAGGCGTTTGAAGTCTCTTTCGAGTTCCATTTCGGTGGGTTCTGCACCTGCTCTTCTTCGGCGGTGGAAAAATGTTTTTAATGCGTTAAATAACGGTTCAGCTCCCGGTACTCGGTTTCGGGTTTGTTCTTGTAAGCTGGCGTAAATGCGTAATGCGTCTCGGTAGCAGAAGTCGGCTTTGAGCATAAAACAGTTGGAAACAAGTTGTAGGAATTGTTGAAGGACTAGCATTAGTTGGCGTAGGTTTTCAAGTTCTCGGAGGTTATCGTTTAATCTGGTAACATCAAAATGCGGGGGCATAA
>Ga0123356_10003204_pt1 | contig 17182 bp, 15 predicted proteins | sample TergutEmb28metaG_2_FD_92546 | JGI IMG/M metagenome (GOLD analysis project Ga0123356, IMG submission 92546) | Embiratermes neotenicus P3 segment gut microbial communities from Petit-Saut dam, French Guiana - Emb289 P3 | ecosystem: Host-associated > Arthropoda: Insects > Digestive system > Gut ...
ACCTGCGCCTGGACGTTCGCCTGGTTCGGGATCAGCACGTCCTGGCCGTTGTAGACGCTGCTGCTCTCCGTCAGCAGGCTCGGGGGAGCCGAGCCGCCGATCTCGGAGGCGATGAACAGCTGCATCAGCGACAGGCCGCCCATGTCGGTCTGGATCACGCCGGGCGCATCCCACGCCGCCCAGGGCAGGTGGATGAACGCGTGGAAGGTGAGCAGCTGCGACTTGATCCCGTTGAGGACCTCCTGCTGGGCCGCCTCGCGGTTGAGGTCGTTGTAGGCGGGGTCGCACGAGTTCTCGCGGGTGCGGGCGTATGTCAGCGCCTGGATGCCGTTGAGGTGGTGGCTGCCGGGTTGGAGATCGAGCGTGAAGCCGCCGTTCTTGACGCCGCCGGAGATGTTCGAGCAGATCCGGCCGGTGGTGACGGTCACCCCGCCGATCGTGTCGATGAACTTCGGGAAGTTGCCGAGGTCGACGACGATCAGGTGGTTGATCTGCAGCCCCGTGAACTGCTTGATCACCCGCAGCGCCAGCGCCGGCCCGCCCGAGGCCCAGGCCGCGTTGATCTTGGCGTCGCCGACCCCTGGGATGTTGACGAGCGTGTCGCGCGGGATCGACAGCCGGCGCGAGACGCCGCCGCCGATCCGCCACAGCATGATCGTGTCGGTGGCGGCGAGCCGTTCGTTGTAGTTGGAGCCGGGCTCCTTGGAGCCGGGGCCGGTCGTCGGCCGGTTGTCGAGGCCGAGGATCAGGACGGTGTTCGCCGAGGTCAGCATCGGCCCGCCGCTGGTCAGCTGGGACTCGGCACCTGCCGGCAGGTCGCCGGCGCGGTTCTGGGCGCTGATCATGAACAGAACGAACGACAGCAGCACCCACCCGACGATCGCCGCCAGGATCGCGGCGAGCCCTCGTTTCCAGGTCCACCGCCGTCGCCACCACGGCCGCGGATCCGCCAGCGGCCGCGGTTGGCGCCGGCGCTCGAGATCCGACACGCGCTGGCCGATGTCGGCGTCGCTCTCGCCGCGCAGGCGGGCGATCAGGCCACGTGGCTGCGACCGGTAGACGTTGTATTCGGGCGGGCCGAAGCCGCCGTCGGGCGGGCCGTCGGGCGGGCCGAACCGGCCGCCACCGGCGTCGCCGGGCGCGCCGTCGCCGTCGCCGGCGAGGCGGGCGCCGCCGCGAGCGGCATGGGTCGAAGCGCGGCCACGGCTACCGCCGGATCCGTCGCCTCCGCTGCGGTAGATCCGGTAGTCGCCCTGCCGCCCCTGCTTACGGTCGTCAGGATCGTGGGACATCAGTGCACTGCATATAGTGGCAGCATGCCTTCCCGGCGCGTCATCGGCGTCGACATGGGAGGGACCAAGCTACTGGCCGGTGCGGTCGACGGAGGGCTGGGAGTCCACCATCGTGTGCAACGGACCGTCTCCGGTCTCGACCAGTCGAGCGTGCTGAACACCGTACAAGACGCCGTCGACGAACTGATCGCCACCGGTGGTTCTGAGGTCGCAGCGGTCGGCTTCGGAATCCCCTCGCTGATCGACCGTCGCACCGGCACCGCGGTGGTCGCCGTCAACCTGTCGCTGGCGGACGTCCGCTTTGGCGACATCATGGCCGAGCGGCTCGGCCTGCCCGTGTTCGTCGACAACGACGGCAACGTCGCGGTCCTCGCCGAGCAGCGGGCGGGTGCCGCGGTCGGCGCCAGCGAGGTCGTGATGTTCACGATCGGGACGGGGATCGGCGGTGGGCTGATCCTCGGCGGCCGGGTGTACCGGGGTTCAGTCGGAGCCGGCGCCGAGCTCGGCCACCTCGTGATCGACGCCGACGGCCCGCCGTGCCAGGGCAACTGCCCCAACCGCGGCTGCGTCGAGGCGCTCGCCTCCGGCACCGCGCTCGCTCGCGAGGCGCGCCGGATCGCCGGCGAGCGGCCGGATTCGGGCCTCGGCCGGGCGCTCGTCCAGGGTCGCGAGCTCGCCGGCCCACTGGTGACCGAGCTCGCGCACGACGGCGACCCCGCCGCGGCCGAGGTGCTGGAGCTGATCGGGACCCGGCTCGGGGTCGCTCTCGCCAGCTGCGTCAACATCTTCAACCCCGACGTGATCGTCGTCGGCGGCGGCGTGATGGCCGCCGGGGAGCTGCTGCTCGAGCCGGCCCGGGCCGAGGTCGCGCGCCGGGCGCTGCCGCCCTCGCGTGACCTGGTGCGGATTGTCGGGGCCCGGTTCGGCGCCGAGGCGGGGATGATCGGCGCGGCCGTGCTCGCGATCGACGGCCTCGCCGAGAGAGGGGTGACGCTGTGAGCGGAAAGCTGATCGTCTGCCCGACCCCGATCGGCAACCTCGAGGACATCACGCTGCGGGTTCTCGCGGCGCTGCGGGAGGCCGACGTCGTCGCCTGCGAGGACACCCGCCGCACCCGCGTCCTGCTGGAGCGCTACGGGGTCAGCGCGAAACTGCTCAGCTACCACGAGCACAACGAGAAGGCCCGCTCGGCCGAGCTCGTCAAGCGGATGCACGCCGGCGAGACGGTCGCGCTCGTGTCCGACGCCGGGATGCCGCTGGTGTCCGACCCCGGCTTCGTGCTCGTCCGGGCGTGCGTCGCCGCCGGCCTCGCGGTCGAGGTCCTGCCCGGGCCGTCGGCAGCGCTGGCGGCGCTGGTGGCGAGCGCGCTGCCGGCGGATCGCTGGCGCTTCGCCGGGTTCCTGCCGCGCAAGCGGGCCGAGCTCGAGGGGGCGTTCTCGACGCCGGAGACGCTGGTGGCATTCGAGTCGCCGCGGCGCGTTGCAGCGTCGCTGGCCGTGCTCGCGGAGCTCGATCCCGAGCGGCAGGTCGCGGTCTGCCGCGAGCTGACCAAGATCCACGAGGAGGTCGTCCGCGGGACCGCCGCGGAGCTCGCCGGGCGCTACGCCGAGGAGCCGCCGAAGGGGGAGGTGGCGCTGGTCGTCGGGCCCGCCCAGCCTCCCGCCGCGGTGGACCTGACGCCGGCGCTGGACGCGGTCCGGCGGCTGGTGCAGTCCGGGGCCAAGCCGCGGGTCGCCGCCGGCGTGGTCGCGGAGCTGACGGGGACTGGGGCCAACGAGCTGTACCGGGCGCTGACGGCCGACCCTTCGTAAGCGCCTGGTCCCGCTACTGGTCCCGCGAGACCAGTAGCGGGGAGAAACCGCTGCTCAGCGCCAGCCGCCGCCGGGGTACCAGCCGCCGCCGCCGCCATAGCCACCGCCACCGTCCCCGCCGCCCCCGTACGCCGGCGGTGTCGCAGTCGGAGGCGGGGTGCTGGGCGCCGGGCTCGAGTAGGAGACCGTGAACGCCGTACCGCCGTTGGTCAGAGCCGACGGCGACGCCTCGGCCGGGGAGTGGGTCGAGACGAACCGGGCCGTGTGCGCGAGCACGATCTTGGTCCGGTCCCACAGCGGGCTCGAGATCGACCCGCTGTGCCCGGATCTGCTCACGGCGGTCGCGCCGGTGAACGTGACCGATCCGAACGGGGTCAGCGGCAGCGTCGAGCAGTGCGAGCTGCCGGCGCACGACGACGGGGCCTCGGTGATCCACTCGGCCGAGGTCCGGTCGATCTTGTGGTCGAAGATCGTCTTCGAGAACGTCTCGTTGCGGGTCGTGTCGGTCAGGGTGAGGGTCACGTCCCTGCCGACGATGCTGACGTTCCCGGTGATCTGGTCGCCGGGCTCGACCGTCATCGAGATCTTCCGGATCGGCGCCGGCACCAGCTCATACCAGGCCGACAGCTGCGGGACGCCGGCGGCGCTGCAGTCGAACTCGGTGCCGAGCTGCTCGAGTGCGTTCGAGGTCTGCGAGTAACCGCCGAGTCCGACCCAGTAGGCGGAATAGGTGGCGCGTCCGGCGCTGCAGGTCCCGGTCGGCTGGCCCCAGGTCCCGCTGACCTGCTTGAAGGTCTTGTGGTTGGCGTGAACCGCGTAGCCCGACCAGTTGTCACTGCCGCTCGTGTCGGCGGCGGCCACCGCCGGCGCCGTGAGCGCCACGGCCACAACGGCCGGCGCCAGGAATGTCCAGGCTCGAGGTCGAAGCACCAGTATGAATTGAGACGCGCGACCGGCGCCAAAGTTCGCCGCAGCCCGCGCTTCTGTAAGAACTCTTATAACTCCGGCGCAACGAATGTCCTACTACATCACCACCGCGATCTCGTATGTCAACGGCCAGCCGCACCTGGGGCACGCCTACGAGGCGATCGCGACGGACGTGCTGGCGCGGCACATGCGCCAGCGCGGCGAGGACGTCTTCTTCCTGACCGGGACCGACGAGCACGGCGAGCCGATCGCCGACGTCGCCCACGCCGAGGGGATCGAGCCGCGGGCGCTGGCCGACCTCAACGCCGGCCGGTTCATCGAGATGACCCGGCTGCTGAACATCTCCAACGACTACTTCATCCGCACCAGCGACGAGCGCCACGTGGTCAGGGTCCAGGAGGTGCTGCAGCGGGTCTACGACAACGGCCACGTCTACAAGGGGCTGTACGAGGGCTGGTACTGCCCGCGGTGCGCCGACTTCAAGGTCGAGAACGAGATCCTCGAGGGCAACCTCTGCCCGATCCACGAGATTCCGCTGATCCGCGAGCAGGAGGAGAACTGGTTCTTCCGGCTGTCGACCTTCGAAGACGCGCTCAAGCGCCACTTCGCCGCGCAGCCGGACTTCGTGATGCCGGCCCGCGCGATGAACGAGGCCCAGGCGTTCGTCGCCCAGGGGTTGCAGGACGTCTCCCTGTCCCGCGCCAATCTGACCTGGGGGGTTCCAGTCCCGTGGGACCCGAGCCAGGTCTTCTACGTCTGGTTCGACGCGCTGCTCAACTACTACACGGCGCTCAGCTTCGCCCGGCCGGGAGAGGACCTGACCGACCACTACTGGCCGGCGACCTTCCACATCATCGGCAAGGACATCCTCAAGTTCCACACGATCTACTGGCCGGCGATGCTGCTCGCCGCCGACCTGCCGCTCCCGGGGCACGTGTTCGTCCACGGGTTCCTGCTCGGCGCCGACGGCCGCAAGATGAGCAAGTCGCTGGGCAACGTGCTCGACCCCGCCGACGTGCTCGACTCGTTCGGCATCGACGCGCTGCGCTTCTACCTGATGCGCGAGGTCTCGTTCGGGAGCGACGGTCCGGTCGGAATCGAGGCGGTCACCGCCCGCTATGACTCGGAGCTGGCCAACGAGTACGGCAACCTCGCGAGCCGCTCGATCGCGATGATCCACCGCTACCGCGACGGTGCCGTGCCGCAGGCGCCGACCGATCCGGAGATCGTGGCCGAGTTCGAGGGTCTGCCGGAGCGAGTCGCCGAGCTGTTCGACCGGGCCGAGCCGACCCAGGCGCTGGACCTGATCTGGCAGCGGGTGCGGCGCCTGAACCGCTACGTCGAGGAGCGGGCGCCGTGGCAGCTCGCCCGCGAGCCGGCGCAGGCGGCCGAGCTCGACCAGACGCTCGCGACCCTGCACGAGGGCGTTCGCGTGATCAGCGTCCTGCTGCACGCGTACATGCCGGAGAGCACCGACAGGCTGCTGGCGGCGCTCGGCACCCCGGCGACCGGGTACGCCGCCGCGACCCTTGCCCCGGCGACGGCGGCCGCCACGGTTGAGCCGCTGACGCCGCTGTTCCCGAAGCGGTGATCGACAGCCACACCCACCTGCACTCGTGCAAACCGCCCGACGCCGAGCTGGTCGAGGCGGCGCGCCGGGCCGGCGTCGACCGGCTCGTGACCGTCGGCACCGACGTCGACACGTGCCGGCTCGCGCTCGCCGCCGCCGAGCAGTTCCCCGAGGTCTACGCGGCGGTCGGACAGCACCCCAACGCGGCGACCGGCTTCGGCGACGCCGAGCTCGCCGAACTCGAGGAGCTGGCGGCCCACCCGCGCTGCGTCGCGATCGGCGAGACCGGGCTCGACTACTACCGCGACCACGCTTCCCCGGCCGACCAGGAACGGGCGTTCCTCGCCCAGATCGAGCTCGCCCGGCGTCTGCAGAAGCCGCTCGTGATCCACACCCGCGCGGCCGACGACGACACGCTGCGGACCCTGACCGAGCACGCCGCCGGGCTGAAGGTGATCCTCCACTGCTTCTCGATGGCCGACCGGATCGCCGAGTGCCTGGAGCACCGCGAGTGGTGGATCTCGTTCGCCGGCAACGTCACCTACCCGAAGGCCGCCGACCTCCGCCAGGCGGCGCTGCGGGTTCCGGGCGACCGCCTGCTGGTCGAGACCGACGCCCCCTACCTGTCGCCGCAACCGGTGCGCAGCAAGCCCAACGAGCCGGCCAACGTCGTCCACACCGCGCAGCTGCTGGCGCTCGAGCGCCGCGTCTCCGACGACGAATTCGAGCGGGAGGTGGAGTCGGCCTCGGCCGCCGTGTTCGATTGGTAGGGGCCCGTTGGGGAATTATCTGCGGTTTTGACGGCGTCTGGACGCGCCTGACGCGATCGGTTCGCCCTCAAATACGGCAGGTATTCTCGCGGCGAACCGATCACCTCAGTCACGCCCAGCCACTCGTTAATTCCCACAACTAATTCCCCAACGAACCCCCAAGCTCGGGCAGAACTTCCTCGTCGACCGCAACATCCTCGACGTGATCGAGCGGCTGTCGGAGCTGTCCGAGGAGGATGTGGTGCTCGAGGTCGGCGGCGGCCAGGGGATGCTGTCGACCCGGCTGGCGGAGCGCGCCCGGTTCGTCCACGTCGTCGAGCTCGACGCCGGGCTCGAGCCCGAGTTGCGGGCCGCGCTCGATCCCCACCCGAACGCGCAGCTGCACATGGGCGACGCCGTCGAGCTCGACCTGCAGGGGCTCGACCCGGCGCCGACCAAGGTGATCGCCAACCTCCCCTACGGCGTCGCCGCGACGGTGATCCTGCGCACGATCGCGGAGCTGCCGACGGTCGGCTCGTGGGTGGTGATGGTCCAGCGCGAGGTCGGCGAGCGGTTCGCGGCCGCGCCCGGCAGCTCGGCCTACGGGATCCCGTCGGTGCTGGCCCAGCTCGACTGCGAGGTGAAGATCCTGCGGCCGGTCGGCCGCCGGGTGTTCCGGCCGGTGCCGAACGTCGACTCGGTACTGCTCGGTCTTGCCCGTCGTAGTGGCCCGCGGGCCACCACGACGGTGACAACGCTGGTGCACGACGCCTTTGCCCACAGGCGCAAGGCGCTCTCCGGTTCGCTCGCGCTGGCCGGCGGGTGGGGGCCGGACATCCGGGGACGGGCGCGTGAGGCGCTGGTCGCGATCGGGCTGCCGGCGGACGCCCGCGCCGAGCGGCTGTCGCCCGAGCAGTTCGTCTCGCTCGCCGAGAGGCTGTCGTGAAGCTCCGCGCGCTGGCCCCGGCGAAGGTCAACCTGAGCCTGTTCCTCGGGGAGCCGCGAGGCGACGGACGCCACGAGCTGGTGACCCTGTTCCAGTCGCTGTCGCTGGCCGACGAGCTGCTGCTCGAGACCGGGGTGGAGAGCGACACGGTGGTCTGCCCCGGGGTCACGGGGGACAACCTCGCCGCCGCCGCGCTGGCGGCCCTTCGCGCGAGGGGCTGGGACGCGCCGCCGGTGCGCCTGTCGATCGGCAAGCGGATCCCGGTCGCGGCGGGGATGGCCGGCGGCTCGGCGGACGCGGCGGCGGCGCTGCGGCTGGCGAGCGCGGTGGCACCCGGCCGGCCCGAGGAGATCGACATCGTCGCCGCATCGCTCGGCTCGGACGTACCCGGCCAGTTGGTGGCGGGGGTCGCGCTCGGGACCGGCGCCGGGGACCTGGTCGAGCGCTACGAGCCGCTGGCGCCGCACGCCTACGTGGTGCTGCCGGGCGCGGTCCAGCTGTCGACCGCCGACGTCTACGCGGAGGCCGACCGGCTCGGACTCGCGCGCCCGGCGGCGGAATTGCGTGATCGCTACGTGGACCTGGTCGGCGTGCTCGCGCCCGGCGCGAGGCTGCCCGAGCGGCTGCTTGTCAACGACCTCGAGGAGGCGGCGCTGTCGCTGTGCCCGGAGATCCGCGAGCGGCTCGACCTGCTCGTTGCGGCCGGCGCCGAGCACGCGCTGGTGTCGGGGTCCGGGCCGACGGCGGTCGGGATCCGCTGGGGCGAGGACGCATTGCAGTGGGCGTCCGCGGCCGCCGTCGAGCTCGGGGGCGGGGCGCTGGCGGCGACGCCAGTGACCGCGGAATTTGCGATGCCGGGCCCGTAGGTAACAATTACCGCGTGAGCAACACCCACGTCACCTATCTCGTCGGTGCGGCCAGCGCGGTGCTGGCGCTGGCGGCGTTCATCGCGTTCGTGGTCGCCCCGGCCGTCGGCTCCTACCGGCGGGTGTGGGAACGGCTCGCGGTGGTCGTGCTGTCCGGCTACGTGCTCGCGGCGCTGATCGGCGTCGGCGTGGTGCTCGGGGCGCTGATCGTCGTCGAGTGGCCACGGGTTTTCTGAGGCCGTGGATCAGGTGGCCACCGGCGCGCCCGACCTGTCGGCGCTGGCGGAGATCACCGACGCCGTCCAGGCCGGCGCCGGCCTTCCCGAGGTGCTGCGGGCGGCCGGCCGGGCGCTCGGCGCGAGCCTGATCCTGATCGACCGCTCGGCCTCGATCCTGGCGGTCACCGCGCGCTCGCCCGCCGACGAGCGGTCGCTGATGCGCGACGCCGGCGACGTCACGACGATCGAGCTAAAGGTCGCCGACGCGACCGTCGGGCAGCTGCGGATGCGCTGGTGGGACCGCGCCCCCGACGCCTCGCTGCTGCGGCTGGTGACGACGTTGATCGCGTCCGAGGTCGAGCGCGTGCGCGCTCCCGAGCGGGCGTCCGAGGAGGCGGCGACTGCATTCCTGCGAGCCGTCCTGCGCCGCGACATCGACAACCGGGGGGACCTGATCGCGCGCGGCAAGGAGCTCGGGACCGACCTCGCGAACGGTTCCGCGGTGGTCGTCGCCCGCGCGCATCCGCGCAGCCCGACCGAGGACGACTGGCGCCGGCGGCTGCTGGCAGTCGCCGCCCGTGGCGCCCGCTCGATCGCCTCCGGCGCGATCGCGGCGCCGAGCGAGCACGACCCCGCCACCGTGCTCGTGCTCGTCCCCGACGCCGACGGCGAGACGGCTCGCCGGGTGTCGGCGGCGATCCTGCGAGAGCTCGAGTCGGGGCTGGCCGGGTTCGTGTTCGCGCTGGGGCGCAGCCGTCGCGCCGAGGACCCCCGCGATCTGCAGCGCGCCGGCAACGAGGCGATGCTCGCCGCCAACGTCGTCGAGGGCGAGGCGGACGCCGAGATGGCGTTCGAGGCGACCGGCACCTACCAGCTGCTGCTGCCGTACATGAGCGACTCGGCCGAGCTGCGGCGCTTCTACAGCGACACCGTCAGGCCGCTGGTCGCCTACGACGAGCAGTACGAGACCGACCTGCTCGGGACGCTGTCGACGTTCCTCGAATGCGACGCGAACGTCAATGCGACCGCCGCCCGGCTGATCACCCACCGGCACACGATCCGCTACCGGTTCGAGCGGGTGCGCGAGCTGACCGGGCTCGACGTGCAATCGACCGACGGGCGCGAGAAGCTGTCGCTGGGGCTCAAGGCGATGCGCGTACTCGGGATCGCCGCGCCACGCGGACCGGCGACCGAGCCCGGCGCCGAGGGCGGCCGGGTGCCCCGCTGACCCGGCTGCCGCTCAACGCGCTGCTGTCGCAGGCGCTGATCGCGTTCACGATCGAGCTCGACAACGAGTGGGAGCGGCGGGTCCGGTACAGCACGACCCAGTTCGGCGGCCGCGGGGTCTGGGCGTTGTCGCTGCGGCAGTGGTCGAACTTCATGCAGTACGTGCCGGAGGACGGGATCCCGGTCCGCGAGCTCAGGCGCTTGGCGCGGGCCGAGCCGGCCCTGCACGGGATGCAGCGCTGGGGGTACGTGTCGGTCGGAGCCGACAAGGTCGTGCGCTGCAGGCCGCGCGGGCTGCGGGCCCAGTCGGCCTGGCGGGGGTTGCCGGACGAGATCGAGGAGCGCTGGGTGCAGCGATTCGGGCGGCCGCTGGTGGCGGGGCTGCGGGAGCTGCTGGAGCCGGTCGCGGCCGGCCTGCGGGGCGGGCTGCCCGACTGGATCACCCATTTCTACGGCGGCTACGCGTGCGAGCCCGTCGCGGCGATCGGGGTCGAGCGGCCGCTGCCGCTGTCGGCCGTGCTGTCGCTGCCGCTGCACGCGCTGACGCTCGCCTACGAGCGCGAGTCGACCGCGTCGCTGCAGTATTCGGCCAATGTCCTGCGGCTGCTGGATGTCGAGGACGTGGCGGTCGCGTCGCTGCCGGCGGTGTCGGGGGTCGCGCTTGTGTCGCTGCGGACGGCGATCGGGGTCCTGGAGAAGCGGGGGTTCGTTGAGCGGGCGGGGCGGACGGCGCGGCTGACCGACCTGGGGGCGGCCGCTCAGGCGGATCTACGGGTGGTCTCCGAGTCCGTCGAGGGTCAGGTGGCGTGGGGCGATCGGGCCCGGTCGCTGCTCGAGGAGCTTTTCGGAGCGGATGCGCCGCTGTGGCCGGCGCTCGATCCGCCGCCCGAGAGCTGGCGGTCGAAGGTCCCCCGGCCCCAGGTCCTGCCCTGGCATCCGATTCCGCGCCAGGGAGGGCATCCGGACGGGGTCTAGGGGTGACTGTGGCGGCCACGTGGCCGCCACAGGCGGGCCCCCAGGGGATATCCGGGTGGCGATGCCGGCCGACGTGGCCGGCATCGCCGGGCCCCCAGGGAGTGTCAGTGGGAAGGATTCCCGCCCGGTTGGCGTCGAACAGGTGAAGGCATCTGTCCACAACACGGAAGGGGACTCCCGATGTCGACACTGTCACGACGAGCGCTCGTCGCGCTCGGATCAGCTGTTCTAGTGGTCATGGCCGCCGCCACGGCAAGCCAGGCGGCCGTCATGGGTGCGGCACCGTTCATCAAGTCAGGCAGTCCGTCGAAGATGATCGCTTCGACGGTGCCGTCGAATGGTGACGTCAACCCCTACGGGCTCGCGGTCGTTCCCAATAGCGCCGGAGCGCTGACGGCGGGCGACTACCTGATCAGCAACTTCAACGCAAAGTCCAACAACCAGGGGACGGGGACGACGATCGTGCAGATCAGCCCCACCGGCAAGCGATCGGTGTTCGCCAAGCTCATCCCCGGTTCGCTGTCCGGGTCGTGTCCGGGCGGGGTCGGCCTGACGACCGCGCTCGGGATCCTCCCCGGAGGCTACGTCGTGGTCGGCAGTCTGCCGACGACCAACGGCAAATCAGCCACCGCCAAGGCCGGATGCCTGATCGTCCTCAACGACCGCGGCCAGGCGGTTGAGACGATCGCCGGTTCGAAGATCCAGGGGCCGTGGGACATGGCGACGGTGACCCGCGGGTCGACGACGACGCTGTTCGTCTCCAACGTGCTGATGGGCGGCGCTGCCGCCGCGCGCCATGCGGGTGATGCCGCGACCGTGGTGCGGATCCGGCTGCGGACGGGTGGCGGCGTGCCGAAGGTGATGGACGAGCAGGTGGTCGCGACGAAGATCCCGCGGCGGGATGACCCGACCGCGCTGGTGATCGGGCCGACCGGGCTCGGGCTCGGGTCGAACGGGACGCTGTACGTCGCCGACACCCTGATGAGCCGGATCATTCAGGTCCCGCAGGCGATGAGCCGCACCGCGCCGCTCGCGGACTCGGGGATCACGCTGTCGGCCGGCGGGCACCTGAAGCAGCCGCTTGGGCTGGAGATTGCGCCGAACGGCGACATCGTCACGGCCAACGCGGGCGACGGCAACATCGTCGAGACGACGACCGCCGGACATCAGATCGCGGTCGTCGCCGGCGACGCGAAGGCCGGCGCGGGCTCGCTGTTCGGGCTCGCGATCGGGCCGGGCGGCAAGGGGCTCGCCTATGTCGACGACGCCCATAACACGCTGCGGCTACTGAGTTAGGGCTGGGGGCACGAGGGCGGCGGACGGGGGTGGCCACGGGACCGGCCACCCCGTCCGCCCGGCGATCCGCGGCCTCCGCCGGTTTGCACGGGAAGAATTCCGGCGCGCATGGCGTCTGACAGATCGAGCACACCTGTCCACAACGCGGAAGGGGCACTCCCGATGTCGAGACTTTCACCACGCAGGTTCGCCGTGCTCGGATCAGCTGTTCTGGTGGGGAGCGCGGCGATCTGCGGCCAAGCGGCTGCCATGAGTGCCGGCAGCGCGGCGGCGCCGTTCATCAAGGCGGGCAGCACGTCGAAGCTGATCGCGTCGACGGTGCCGCCGAACGGGGACCTCAACCCGTACGGGCTCGCGGTCGTTCGGAGCAGCGCCGGCGCCCTGACCGCCGGCGACTACCTGATCAGCAACTTCAACGCGAAGTCCAACAACCAGGGGACCGGGACGACGGTCGTGCAGATCAGCCCCGCCGGCAAGCGATCGGTGTTCGCCAAGCTCAGCGCCGGCTCGCTCCCGGGGTCGTGCCCGGGCGGCGTCGGCCTGACGACCGCGCTGGGAATCCTTCCGGGCGGGTACGTGGTGGTCGGCAGTCTGCCGACCACCAACGGCCAGTCCGCCACCGCCAAATACGGCTGTCTGATCGTTCTCAACGACCGCGGTCACGCGGTCAAGACGATCTCGGGTCCGAAGATTCAGGGGCCGTGGGACATGGCGACCGTCACCCGCGGGTCGACGACGACGCTGTTCGTCTCCAACGTGCTGAACGGCGGCGCCGTCGTCGGCAAGCATGTTGTCGACAACTCGACGGTGCTGCGGATCCGCCTGCACACGGGTGGCGGCGTGCCGAAGCTGATGGGCGAGCAGGTGGTCGCGTCCGAGATCCCGTGGCGCGATGACAAGACCGCGCTGGCGATCGGGCCGACCGGGCTCGCGCTCGGGGCGAACGGGAAGCTGTACGTCGCCGACACGCTGGAGAGCCGGATCATTCAGGTCCCGCAGGCGCTGACCCGCACCACCGCGCTCCCCGACTCGGGCATCACGCTGACGGCCGGCGGGCATCTGAAGCAGCCGCTGGGGCTCGAGATCGCGCCCAACGGCGACATCGTCACGACCAACGCCGGCGACGGCAACATCGTCGAGACGACGACCGCGGGGCATCAGATCGCGGTCGTCGCCGGAGACGCGAAGGCGGGCGCGGGCTCGCTGTTCGGGCTGGCGATCGGGCCGGGCGGCAAGGGGCTCGCATACGTCGATGACGCCCACAACACGTTGCGACTGCTCGACTGAGAGGTTCAGGTTGTAGGGCTGGGGGCACGGGGGCACGCGCGGGACACACGGACGGGGTGGCACACGGGACCGCCACCCCGTCCGCGCGAAGGATTCCCGTTCGGGCGGCGTCTGACAGGTCGAGCACCAGGCCAACCGAGACCCGCCCCCCGGGCGTTCATTGGATCGTGAGTTGGGTGCGTCGGATCTTTGAGCGTCGCCCCTCGCGGGTTTGCACGGTCAGCGTGTAGCGCCCGCGCGGCAGCGGCCGCAGGTCGGTGAGCACCAGTTGCGAGCCGCCGTTTGTGGTTTGGACGCTGAGCCCAGCGGCGTAGGTGGTGTGGTTGCGGGTGATGGTGGCGTGGGCGGCGGTGCCGGTGCTGGTGAACTTGACGGTGCCCGTGACGAGCTTGCCGGAGCAGGTTTGGCGTTTGACGGCGACCTTGCGCCGTTTGCCTGCGATCTTTTTGGTCACGGTCGTCGTGACGGTCCTGCAGCTGACCAGTTCGACCTTGCCGGTGGCGCCAGCGGCTCCTTGTGGTCCGGGCTGGCCGGTCGGTCCCTGTGCGCCGGCCTGGCCGGTCGGGCCTTGTGCGCCGGTGGCGCCGGTCGGGAGGCTGCCGCCGGTGCCTGACAGCGGCACCGCCAGCGGGCTGTTGGCGTAGTCGGTGGACGCGATCTGCAGGGTCGCGGAGCGTGCGCCCTGGCCCTCCGGTGAGAAGTAGATCTCGAGCTGGCAGCTGTTGCCGGGGTCAAGGCCTCCCAGGCAGGTGTCGGCACCGACCAGGAAATCGCCCGGGTCAGCACCCGTGACCGACAGCCCGGTCAGCGACAGCGCCCGCCGGCCGGCGTTTGTCACCGTCAGGGTCAACGGCGCGCTCAGCGACCCCTGCGGCGTGCTCGCGAACGCGGCCGGCGCGGCCGGGGTGACCTGCGCCACCGGCACCGACACCGCCACACCGAACGGGGCGCTGGCGCCGGTGATGAAGCTCTGGTTGACGCCGGTGCCGTCGAGGTTCGCCTCCGCGATCGTGCCGGTGATGGCGTCGGACCAGTAGATGTGCTGGGCGTCGACCGCCACTTCGACCGGGACGCCGGGGCCGGGGATGAAGTTCTGGTTCACGCCGGTGCCGTCGAGGTTCGCCTCCCCGATGGTGTTGGTGCCGAAGTTGGTCCAGTAGATGTGCTGGTCGTCGACCGCGACCCCGGCCGGGCCGCTGGCGCCGCTGATGAAGCTCTGGTTCACGCCTGTGCCGTCGAGGTTCGCCTCCCCGATCGTGCCGCTGTTGTCGTTGGTCCAGTAGATGTGCTGGCCGTCGACCGCCATCCCGACCGGGGCGCTGGCGCCGGTGATGAGGCTCTGGTTGACGCCGGTGCCGTCGAGGTTCGCCTCCCCGATCGTGCCGTTCCCGTTGTTGGCCCAGTAGATGTGCCGGCCGTCGACCGCCACCCCTGCCGGTTTGTCGGCGCCGGTGATGAGGCTCTGGTTGATGCCTGTGCCGTCGAGGTTCGCCTCCCCGATCGTGCCGCTGCTGTCGTTGGCCCAGTAGATGTGCTGGCCGTCGACCGCCACCCCGACGGGGCCGTTGGCTCCGGTGATGAGGCCCTGGTTGACGCCGGTGCCGTCGAGGTTCGCCTCCCCGATCGCGTTGGTGCTTGAGTTGGCCCAGTAGAGCTGGGGGACGACGGGCGCCGCGGCGCCCGCCGGCCACGCCACCACCGCCAGCCCGCCCAACACCCCCGCCACCAGCACCACAACCCGACGGCGACGGCCGCCCGTGAGCGGTCTCTCCGAAGACGAAACGATGTTAATCATGGTTCGAGCCTCCTCGACTCAGCGCGGTAGGCCGGGTCGCCCAACTGGCACGCGAAACGCCCGCGCGCCACGCCCCCGGCTCGGACATGGGCGACAGAATAAGGGGCCGTGGCAGACGGCGCGACAAGGGCCCAGCCACAAGGCTGGGCCCCGACAATGATCGTGACGGGCGCCGGGTCGCGACGATCAGCCCTCAAGTAGCATCGCGGGCCATGACTCGGCTGCTGCCAACCGCCAACGGGGGCGGCCCGGGGAGCGGTCCGGCGGTGCTGATCATGGCTCGCTCGCCGCGCCGCGGCGAGGTGCGGCGGGCGCTCGAGCCGCTGATCGGCGCCGACGGTTGCGTCGCGCTGCAGTCGGCGCTGCTGCTGCTGACGGCGCAGTGGGCGCGAGCGCTGGAGCCGCGCGCGATCCACGTCGCGCACGAGCCCCCCGACGCCGGGCCCGAGTTGCGGAGCCTGCTCGGCGATGGAATCGCGACCTTCCCCCAGAACGGAGACGGGATCTCCGGCCGGCTCGCCGACGCGACCGCGAGGGTGTTCGCGCGGGGGCCGGGGCCGGTGATGATCGTCTGGCCCGACCTCCCGCAGCTGCGGCCGTTTCACGCAGCCGCGGCGCTCGGCGACCTGGACGACGGGGCGGACGTGGTATTCGGCCCGGTCTACGGCGGCGGCTTCTACATGATCGCGGTCGCGCGGCCGATGCCGCAGCTGTTCAACCTGCCCGAGCAGCTGTGGCGCGGCGCCGACGCCGTCACGATCGGGATGGCGACCACCCGCGACGGCTGCACCGACGTCGGGATCCTGCGGGCCGAGCGGGCGCTGCAGCGGCCGGCGGACCTGCGGGCGGCGCTGGCCGACCCGACGCTGCCGGGGGTCGTGGCCCGGGCGCTCGGTCGTCGGTGACGTATTCTGGGTTCGCGCCCAGCGGCTCAATCTACTGGGGAGTGGTGTAATGGCAGCACCGGGCACTTTGGCTGCTCTAGTCTCGGTTCGAGTCCGAGCTCCCCAGCTAGCGGGCAACACCAGCGCAGGGTTTGTCCGTCCGCCACACGAACTAGTGTTCGTATCGTGACATGCGTTCCGAGGCATTCCGAGGCAGACGTCCGCGAAGCCGTGGAACAGGCCCACAGCGTGACCGATGTGATCAGGTACCTTGGACTCCGGCCCGCTGGCGGAAACCACTCCAGCATTCGCAAGCTGATCGAGTTTTACGGGGTCTCGACCGAGCACTTCGACCCATATTGGGCGTCGCGTCGCGGCAATCGTTCAAGGCTCCCGGCTCCGCTCGGATCGGTCCTGGTGGAGGGCTCGAACTACAAACGATCGATGCTGAAGCAACGTCTCTACGACGCGGGCCTAAAGGTACGGCGATGTGAACTCTGCGGTCAGGACGAGTGCTGGCATGGCGAGCGGATGTCCCTGATCCTCGACCACATCAACGGCGTTGCAAATGACAACCGAATCGACAATCTCAGAATCGTCTGTCCCAATTGCAACGCGACGCTCGACACACATTGCGGCCGGGCGAGTCGCGTCGAACGGGCGCCCCGGGACTGTCTGCGGTGCGGCGCCGAGTTCGTACCCAAACGTCGGGGCCAGAAATACTGCTCTGCAGCGTGCGGCGTACGCGGCGCTGGCCCGCGCCGGCCAAGACCCGAGCAGAGGAAGGTCGAGCGACCCTCCTACGAGCAGTTGCTCGCCGACGTTTCGTCGATGAGCATGTGCGCGGTGGGTCGAAAATACGGCGTCTCGGACAATGCGGTGCGCAAGTGGCTGCGTTGGTACGAGGCGGCCATCGACACCGACAGCAGCCGGGGGATCGCCTAGCATGGCCAGCGACTTGGCCGGACCGATCGTCGTCATCCTCGCCGCCGGGCAGGGCACCCGGATGCGCTCCCGGACTCCGAAGCTGCTGCACCCGCTGTGCGGGCGCGCGATGATCGGCTGGCCGGTGGCGGCGGCGCGTGCGGCGGGGGCGAGCCGGATCATCGTCGTCGACGCTCCCGGCGAGCCGCTGCGCGACCACCTGGACGGAGATGTCGAGATAGCGGTGCAGCCGGAGGCGAACGGGACGGCGGACGCCGTCCGCGCGGCCGCCGGGCTGATCGGAGGGCCGACCGGCGATGACGACGACGGGCTCCCGCCGGTCGTGATCCTGTCCGGCGACGTCCCGCTGATCACGCCAGAGACGATCACGGCGCTGACCGACGCCCATCGGCGC
>Ga0123356_10003205_pt1 | contig 17179 bp, 13 predicted proteins | sample TergutEmb28metaG_2_FD_92546 | JGI IMG/M metagenome (GOLD analysis project Ga0123356, IMG submission 92546) | Embiratermes neotenicus P3 segment gut microbial communities from Petit-Saut dam, French Guiana - Emb289 P3 | ecosystem: Host-associated > Arthropoda: Insects > Digestive system > Gut ...
CACTACTGCTTGGTCTTGCACTGACAGAATCCGCAGCCATATATGGCTTTGTCACCGCACTTATCCTGGCATTTAATTAATAAAGATTATGCGCTTCCGAATGATGTAAATATCATATCGATAGCGCAACCATGGATGGTGTTGTCAAGGGAAATCGACATTTTTAGGCAAAAATGTCGATTTCCCTCAGCTTTCTATTGTAAATATCCCATCACAAGCCAACGAAAAAGCTCCATCTGGACTGACAAAAGGTTCTGGGTTTGGATTTTCATTACTAGTACGTGAAAGCTAGACTTAAAAGTTATTTTCATCACATTTCTTTTTACATTATTTATATTGCGAATTAACTCCGCTCTGCAACAATTATTGAAACACGGTTTTGGATGATTCTGGCAGAATTCTCGGCTGTGTTGCGTCCGTTGAAGTAATCAATAGCACTTTCTGTAATGATACTCATTAGAGTTTCGTCAAAAAACCAATTGGTCATTCTTCCGGTAGACACTCCTGTCACTCCGGAAGTAGATTCTAACATGTTTAATATCGATTCAACATCTTTTTGTTTCAACAAAAATTTTCCTTCTTCACCAAACCAGTGCTCATTTTGCTCGTTTATTGCGTTTTCACATTTTATGTTAAACGCTTCACGATTTGTTGAAAAATCCCAGTTATTTGATAGTTGCCAATCCTTATCAAGAAATGTCCTCAGAAACTGCCAGGCACCATCTATATTTTTTGAATAAGCAGAAATAGCATAGCCAAAAACCATTTCTAATGTATTACCATATTTGTTTTCTGACGGAAAGCCTTTAAATACAATATCTCCACCGAACCCTGACTTAATCCTTCTAAGGTGGTGCAAATCACTAATAGCACCATTAGCCATAATTGTACGTCCTGAAATGATAGGGTCTGCTCCCAAATCACCCTCTACAGAATCTTTCGGGAACACATCGTTTGCAAGCTCCAATAATGAAATAAATTCAGGTGTATCAAAATGTACTGTACCATCAACCCAATTTATATATTCATTTGAGCTTGCAGCAATCATTGATTGAATAAAACGGATTTTTGTACCTTCTCTGCCGAGCGGCATATCTGCTTGTGGGTTAGCGTTTAATACAGTTCTAAAATCGTCCAGGTTCCAACAGTTACCTGCTCCTAATACAGCAGGATTCCCGACTACTGTATTGATTCCAAAACTTGGAAATATCATATAAAGAGAACCGTCAATTTCCGCCGCACGAAACGCTCCCTCTATAAAATCGCTTCTGTTTAATTCTGGGTCATTATCAATTAAATTGTATACATTTTCAAATAAACCTTTTTGCGCATATTGTACAAACGGAAGGAGAGTCACATCATATATATCGGGCACCTTACCTGTAGTTATCTCCAGAGCAAGACGTTCTAATCCTGCGTTCGGATTATTTATAGTATTAAACTGAGAATAATCTATTAGATGTATACGAAAATCCGGATTTGTTCTGTTGAAGTTTATAACAGCTTCTCTATTCATTCTTTCTACCATATCAAAGACAGCAAATGTTAAAACGGTTCTTTGAGGAAGATCAGAATATGGTACTTTTGTGAGTATGATTAGTTCAAACTTAAACTCGACCCATGATGTACTATTAACGCATATAATTTTCTCATCAGGTAGCATCAACATATCAACTGTTCCAAAAGTATAAATGATATCACTTTCTATCCAGTTAAAAAGCTTTGAAGTTTCTCTGCTTTCTACATTAAAACAATATACATCATCATCACTTTCAATATGAAAAAATAAATCTACATCACCGGCACCCCTGAATATACTATAAAAACCATCTGGGAGGATTATTGCTTCATCAAAAGTTTTGGTTTGATAATTTATCGGGTGTAGTTTATTAACACCATTATAGAAAGCTGGTTCAAATAGAGCTATTGTTCCGTTTTTAAGGCGAATCAATTTTTCGGCGGGCTTATCATTTATATTTAAGCGAAATAATAATGTGCCGCTACTATCAAGCACCAGAAGCTTCATTCCTTCGTCTATCCATGCTGTAATGTAGATATTATTGTTGTCGTCAATACTAAATGTATATACTCCAATATAGTCATTTTCATCATCGGAGAAACTACTAATATCAACTGTAAACATTTCTTTTCCGGTGGGGTCTAACTTGCGTATCAGATAACCGGCACCAAAATCGTTATAATATTCCCACAGATCATTTTCGTTTGGATCTATTCCTTCGGGTATATCATAACGATAAAGTCTCCAATACTCTAAAACCCATATATTGCCTTCAACATCAGTATCAAGAGAATTTATAATAAATTCACCGCTAGTATTATCATCAAATGTTTTAGGGAGAGTATAATAGGGTAATATATTAAAATCTGTACCGTCTAAGTTTATTGATGAAAGATGTGATATGGAAAGATGCCGAAGATTTTTGTTAAATTCACGTTCTGTCTCTGTAATAGACGAGAAAATAAGTCTTCCTTCAGAATAAGCAAATCTACTCTCGTAAATATTTCTTAACTCATCAGGTAAATCTATAAATTCTGGTACATACATAAACTCCGGCGCTTCGTACGCAAGAGAACTGTAGAAACCGTTTTCGTTATTATTAACCAGGTCATCTTTTTTGCATCCTGACATTATTGGCAGGAGCATTGTTAGCGTCATAATAATCACTATTATGTCTTTAATAGGGTTTTTCATTTCTTTGTCCTCTTATACTAAGTTGTTAATATATCTAAAATTCAAAATTCGTCAGAACGTGAAGCTCATAGGTATAATTGCCTCCGCCGATAGATTTTGAATATGTGAAAATTAAACGCCCTTCCGGCAACAATGTTAAATTTTCGATTCCCGATGGGTTGCGAACACCAATTTTACTCCACTTGAATAAAACATCGGCATCTCCTGTTTCTATGATTATTCCATTTATTATGTCATTTGGATCGGCAATCAACAAATCATAATCACCAATACCAGTAACTACATACTTGATTATGTCATTTAAGGTGAAAAGATCATTATATGTTTTATTATTTATGTCAATTTCTCGTACTACTCTTCTTTCTCCAAGTTCCTTGTCATAATCTAATGGATGTATATAAACTACATTTCCATTTGGTAATTGCGCAAGATTATTATACGTTAAGAAATTATTTGGTTGGAAAACTACTGTGCCTTTATTGTTAGTAACAAAAAATTCGGTACTATTAACAGTATGAAATAGTAAAAAAATGTTCTCGTCATTATCAATAATAAACGACAGCATATTATCAACATTATAATATCGTGTGTTAATAGATAAAAGCTCTGTTCCGGTAGAGTCTAATTTCCTGATAGTGGAACCTTTTGCGTTCTCTCCGAAATACCATCTTTCATAAACCCAAATGTTCCCTAAATTATCAACAGTCATTGCATTAATGGAAATATTGCCGGATTTGCCCAGAGGAATCGCTACAGGAAGAGTATATCCGAGGAGTTCTGTCAGATTTGTTCCATTAAGCTCAAACGAAAAGAGACGCGGGCGGGTAACATCGTTTGAATCCAATGTATATGTTGAATAGATAATATTTTCATCAAGATACACTATGTTGTCTATGTATGCATGGTCTCCGGGAAACTTGATAATAGGTGAATCACTTGGGGCTGTGTTCGGAGTGTTATCCTGTGTTGGAGCATCTTTCGGGTCGGGAATTACCTCAGGTGTTGGCAACACCTGCGCAGGAGGTGCGAGTGTCGGAGGTGTAGTAGTTTGCATCGGAAACAGTGCCTTGTCGGGGTCTGTGCTACTATCACACGCTGCTGTAAGCAACAGTGCTACCATTAGGTTTAATATAATTATTAATGTTTTATTAATTTTTAACTTTTTCATTGTTCTTATTTCTTTCTCCTTGTCGCTACTGCAGTAGCAAATCATTTTTTTATGCTACTGCAGTAGCTTCCTGATATACTTGATTAATCGAATCAAAAGGTTTAGCTCCAAGGTGATCTCCCTGTATAACCATCGAAATTTGATAAACCTAATTGGCGGCTACTAACTTTTCCTGTTGCATTTGATGCCGCATCAAATACTGTAGCAGTACCTGCAGATGTGCTGTATGAACTAAATAGGAAAACATGAACACCTGATAGTACGATAAAATCCATGTTCCCCAATTTTAGTATACCTGAACTTGAGGAAGAGTTTGGACTTGATGTTTTTAAGTAACCAAATGAAGCGAAACCTGTTGAGTTTAACTTAGTTGATAGACCATATGCTCTACTCACAAAACCTGAACAGTCTGCTCCTGTTGTTCCCTTAACAAAACCTCCGGTTGATTTATCAATATTCCCGGCAGTAAGTGATGATTGATTACTTAAAAAATCTGCTCTATTATCATCACCTCCATAACAATACGGGACTCCTGTTACTTTTGTATCTACTGCTGCATTTGCTACATAAGCAGGGAGTTTTACATTACCAAAAACTTTTTTATTATTTGCATTGACAGTCCATTGAGGGTGAACCATGTCATTAGCATTACTATTTACTTGATTTCTTGTCAACGAAATAACATTGCGTAATCCTATTGTCTCCTGTTCATTTACAATACACTCTACATTAAGACTATCAAGTGCAATTGCTTCAAGTGTAAGTTCATCCATCCTAGATGTGTATTGTTGCCCTAATACTATTTCTTCAATGATGACATAGCTATCTCTGCATGACATTATATATAGTCTACTATCACTTGTCACTTTAATGTCTTTTAGAGGATATGTTACCCAATCTTGATAATCTAGCCTTGCATAACCAAGTACATTCCCATTGTTATCAAAAGCACGAATAGTCCTTTCCGAAGAATAGTGTGCAACATTTGAAACATAATCATGTACATCTACATAGATATTTCCATGATTATCACTACTCAGTACTCCAACAACTTCTGTTCTACCTTGAGGTATAACCCAATTGTTGTTTCCAATATGTACTGTTAAGTCACTTTCTTGTAATCCTCTATTAGATATGATGCTTGTAACTGACCTTAGTGTGCTTGTTTGAATGATAAAATCTTCATTATTATGATGTTTAAGGTAATCATCATCAGCAGTTACCAGACGTATACCGTTATTATCTACAAAAAAATCTAATATTTCACCTGATAAAAGATTTTCTGGTAATGGAATAACATCAACTGAAGATAACCATGTCATAGAATTATCATTAAAAATACCAATAGTGTTAGATATTAAGTCCAGTACATAGAACCTACCATCATAGTACCTAAACATTTGTGCAAAGGTGTAATGTGACATAGGAGATATGTCAATTTCACCAATCATTTCTCCGTTATCAAAAATGACGATTTTTTCATTAATGCTATCTAATATGCAGATACTTCCATCGTCTTTAACTAAAAAGTCTTGAGGTCCAAATGCAAGGATATCAATATCATATCCAACTTGACCACTATCATTTCCTACGGGAACACGTATTACTTCTGTGAAACTTGCCTCACCTTGCCTGATGCTTATGCCGTTTTTTACCGAAACATTGTTTGAGTATTTTTCTGTTGAAAAACCTGTAAGAAGAGATACACTCAATACAGTTGCAAGTATAATGGTTGTTATTCTTTCTGTTATTTTCATGATATACCTTTCCGGGAATCATCCCATAGCTATGTCATATATTATATAATCTTTCTTATACTACCTTTTTCTTATTCATTAAGTATTTCATGTCATAATCAAACCTTCTCTCTATTTAATTTATTTTCGATAAACAAGAGAATAGCATTAATTATGCAAAAAAGTCATCGTTGAAAAATGAGAAAATAATACCTTTTTGTTGTAAGTTTTCTACAACAGAAGAGTATTATTTTAAGAAGTGTTTCGTACTCAATTAATGTATTTCTTGCAAAAACATACCTTTGTAAACACAGTCATTGACAGATAAGTGATTAATAAGATAGGATATCTAAATACCGAACAAATAATTCAAATGCAAATAATATCATAATACATTATAAAAAGGAGCTTTAAATGGTAACTGTAGAGTCGTTGTTAAATATAGAAAAGTTAAAGGAACTTAAGATAATAGCCGGACCGAATGGAATAAACAATGAAATAAAAGCTGTTTCAATTATGGATGCTCCGGACAGCTATAAATGGTTAAATGGCGGAGAGTTCATTATGACTTCCGGCTTTCTTTTTGGCGGCGATGAGTGGCAGTTAGAGCATTTTATAGAAAACCTTATTAATGCAGGTTCCGCTGCTTTAGGAATAAAAAAAGGTCGTTTTGTTAACGATATACCTAACAATATTAAGAAAATTGCAGAAGATGCTTATTTCCCTATTATTGAAATACCATACCATTTTGGCTGGTCTGAAATTATATCAACTTTTTATCATCTAAAAACAGAAAATCGAGATTTTGATGAAACAGAGATAAAAAAACCGGAAGATACATCACGTAGCCAACTATACAACAATTTTATTAGTTCTATGCAAACAGGGAAAATTTCGTCATCTAGTTTTCAGAAAATAAAAGAATTACGACCTTTAGAAAAACCTGTATATACCGGAATTTTACAGATTGAGTCAAATGACTCATCAATTATACTCAACAGTTTTAAAAAACTGCTCTCAAGCACCCGCTTTCAAAGAACAGCTAATATAAGTTCTCATGTAGTAAATACTCATGATAAATCCGGAGCAATAATACTGTTGGAATATATTCCTATCGATAATTGCTCCCTATTGAAATTTCAATTCATGTTATATGATGAGTTATGCACTATAATTAACAATAAAGATGTGATAGCTATTGGTGGGTTTTATCAGGATGTTGAAGATGTTGTAAAAAGTTATGAAGAAGCAAATAGAGCTCGACAAATCGGAAAACTACTATGGGATGATAAAAACTGTTTCTTTTATCCACTTTTATCAGCTTATAGTTTGCTTCTTAATAATGATATTACAAAGGTTGATTTAAGCTGCATGAAAATGTTGGAAGATAATAAAAACAAGTTATCTTTTAATGCGCTTGAAACAATCGAAGCTTATATAGAAAGTGGAAATTATAAAGATACAGCAGTTAAATTATTCATTCACGAAAATACACTCCGATATCGTTTAGATAGAATAGAAGAAGTTCTTATGTTAGATTTAAAAGACACTATGGTTCGAAACGCACTCATTGCACAGATAAAATGCTCAAAACTTCATTCATTAATATAAATTAATCAACAACATTCATTTTCCTCACTATATCAGAAAATGTACATTTATGCACGAGTTTCTTCATATTATCAAGATTGGCAATGAAGTATATAAGATATATGATGTTGGCGTACCAAATAATTATAGGTTATTATGTTTGAATATCACAGAGCGATTGTCTGAAACTCTAGAAAATATGAGTTCTTGCATTATTCCGGAACGTTACTATGAAGAAATTTCTGTCAAGATTTCTGCCGCTACAATTCCAAAAGATGTGGGTAGTGGCTACAACGGATTTAGACAAACGTTAATACCGTCGAATTTAAAATGGTTTAAAGATATTGCTTCTATCAAACCAATATATTCATAAATCTTGAACCAGCTGTTTACAACACCCGTCAGAAAGCGCTTTTATTCTATCATTTCTTACTTTGCTTTATGCGCTTTGTGATGGGTCCATCACTCCGCAGAGTGATGATGCCTTTTAAAACAATTACAATTTCATACTGATTTTTCTGTTTCGAGGGTTTTTGCCCGATTTTACTTTACACATACCCGATGTAAAAACAACTGGAATATATCGTCAATCTGTAGTAGAATTAGAAACGCTGAGAGAAACAAAAAGAAGAACACCGTTAATTGATGTTCTACTTCTTTGCAACACTGCTCGAAATGCTACAGACGGGTGGTTGCCATGTTATTTAGTAGGTCTCGATGTCGAGCACCCTCTATAACATAGCACCCATGGATGGTGGAGCGGCGGCAATTGAATGTGTATGGATCACATTCCTTGCCGGGAGATATGTATTTTCATCATGAGGAAGTCTATTTCATAGGAGGCTCAGACTTTGGAACTTCATCCGGTTGATATTATCATCAGTGTTATTAACATAGCAGTGCTCTTTGTCCTGCTGCGTTTGATACTTTGGAAGTATGTTATAGACTTCTTAAGCAAGCGCTCCGGGCGTATTAAAGCTGAGATTGATAGTGCTGAGCAAAGCCGCTTGGAAGCTGAGAAATTAAACTCTGAGTATAAGGAAAAACTCGGAGCGCTCGAAGCGCAGGGCGAGGACATCATGCGCGAGAGCAGAGATAAAGCTAATGTAGAATCCGATAAAATTCTTAAAGACACAAGAGCTGAAGTCAGCGAGATGATGCGCGATGCGCATGCCCGGATAGAAAGAGACAAAAAACTGGCACTGGAAGAAGCACACCTTGACGTAACGCAGCTTGCAACCGAAATGGCTTCCCGTATATTAGACAGAGAAGTCAAGGAAGATGACAATACTCATGTTGTTGACAGTTTCTTTAACAAGTAGTTCATGTTCACAAGCGAAAGTCAGTCCCTCCGAAATCTTTGCGGGAGCGGACTATGATTTCGGAGGGAGTGGCTTTTGCTGATGAACTGTATATAATCGAAATGATGAAAGGCGAGATAATGAGTAATCCACTTTTAATCGTAGCATCGACAAAAGACGAAGCACTTATATCCTCTATACGTGAAGGCTTTGAAAAAAGGCTCGAAACAAAGCTGGATTTTGAGATTGTCGAAAGCGCAAAAATAACCGGCGGATTTATTGCCGTTATCGACGGCAAGGTTTATGATGCAAGCTTTTCATCCAGACTACACGAACTGTCCCGTCAAATGACAACCGGAGCAGACATACGAAAAAAAGGTGTGGAATCATCATTTTCCGCCGTTGGCGCTCTGCTTAAAGAGCGTATAAAAACCAGCAGTCCCGACCCTCTTGAGTATGAATACGGAATTGTTAAAAGCTATAGTGATGATATTGTACATATCGAGGGGCTTGCAAACTGTCATTATGGTGAGCTTTTGTCTTTTGAAGACGGAGCAGTCGGGCTCGCTCTCGACCTTGTTCTCGGTGGTGTCGGAGCAGCACTCCTGGGTGGCTCCGTATCAACAACAAGTCTTGTGCGAACTACAGGCCGTATAGCAGAAATATGCGTTGGAGATAAGCTTCTCGGACGTGTCGTTAACCCCCTCGGTCAGCCACTTGACGGAGAGGAACTCAAGTGTGATAAATTCAGGCCTATAGAGACACATGCTCCCACAATAATGCAGCGCGGTCCCGTCAATACACCTCTCGAAACAGGCCTGCTTGCTGTAGACAGTATGATACCAATCGGCCGCGGACAGCGCGAGCTTATTATCGGCGACAGGCAAACCGGAAAAACATCTATTGCCCTGTCAGCAATAATAAACCAGCGCGATACAGGAGTTATGTGTGTTTACTGTGCAATAGGACAAAAAACATCAACTGTATCGGGCATCGTTCATACCTTAAAGCGGGCTGGAGCGCTGGAGCATACTGTCGTAGTTGCTGCAATGGCTCACGACACAGCTGCAATGCAATATATAGCACCTTATGCAGCATGTGCTATTGCCGAGGAGTATATGTACAACGGCAAGGATGTTCTTATAGTTTACGATGACTTATCAAAACATGCTGTTGCTTACAGAACTATGTCTCTGCTACTCCGCCGCCCCTCGGGACGCGAGGCTTATCCGGGTGACGTATTTTATCTGCACAGCCGCCTGCTCGAGCGCGCAGCAAAACTATCAAAAGAGCTTGGCGGAGGCTCGATGACGGCTCTGCCGATAGTAGAAACTATGGTAGGCGACATCTCCGCATACATCCCCACAAATGTAATCTCAATTACAGACGGTCAAATATATCTCGAAACAGCAATGTTTAATGCCGGTCAGCGCCCTGCTGTTAATGTCGGATTGTCTGTTTCCCGTGTAGGCCGTGCAGCACAGCGAAAGGCAATGCGCTCAGTGTCCGGTACTCTGAGGCTCGAAATAGCACAATACCGCGATATGGCAGTATTTGCACAGTTTGGAGCAGATATTGACTCTGCGACCGCTTCATTGCTTCGCCGCGGTGAGCGGTTGGTCCGTTTGTTGATTCAATCATCGGAGCTGACCTATAAGCTCTCCGAGCAAGTAGTTTTGCTGCTTGCTGCATCGGAAGGTTTTTTTGATAAATTTGAACCGGGTGAAATAAGTGATAGTGCAAAAAAACTTTTGGAGCACATAGAAACAAACGCAGGTTCTATAGTACAAAGCATTGATACTTCTTTTGAAATCAGTGACGATGATAAAAAGAATCTGTCTGAATTATTTTCACAATATATAAAAGACAATATAAAAGAAGAGGACGAAGCGGATGCAAAAGCCGAATGAAATTCGTGAGCATATAGCCGCTGTTGAGCAAACGCGGAAAATAACAGGTGCAATGGAAATGATTTCCTCAAACAGAATGAGGCAAGTCATGGGTCACATTGAATATAACCGTAGATATTTTACATATATCCGCCGGACTATGAAGGAAATATTGATTTCTTCACAAGATGTTACCCATCCCTTCCTGGTTAGACGCGATCGTCGGAAAAGCCGTCGGCACAGTACTTATGTGGTCATTTCCGGTGACAAAGGCTTTTGCGGTTCTTATAATGCAGCAGTACTTAATTATGCTCTTGACCTTATCGGTCAACAAAAGGATTTTGGCTTAATTACTCTTGGTCACACAGCCGAATCATTCTTCCGCTCACATGGTATAACCCCTGATGCCTGTTTGTTTGGTATTGTCCAGGATCCGACACTTGCAAGAGCCAGAGAGGTTGCAGATTTACTGACAGACCTCTTTGAAAACAGACACACCAACGAGATATGTTTTATTTATACATCTTTTTATGGAGAGACTAAGCGCCGTCCTACACATTCCAGATTGCTTCCTGTTTTACTGCCGGATTATGACGACATCAGGGATGTTGAGGAAATGGATGATATACTGTTTCATCCGTCTGCACAAGAGGTTTTTAACTTAATGGTTCCGCAGTATGCTGTTGGTTTTATTTTTGGTGTGCTGGTTCAGGCTTATGCCAGCGAGCACTTTGCAAGAATGACCGCCATGCACTCGGCAACAACAAATGCAAAGGAAATGATTGACAAGCTGAACACACAATATAATCTTGTTCGACAAAGTGCTATCACAAACGAGCTGGCGGAAATTGCCGATGCAGCGGAAATCCTTAGAGAGGAGAATCCTTATGGCAAAGACTACTAAGAAAGACTTAACCGAAAAAACTCCTGCCGATGAGGCAGAAAACACTGAGGTAACAACCCGTGGTGTTATAGTTAAAATAAGCGGGCCTGTTTTAGACGTGCGTTTCGAGCATGATGCCAATGAGCCGAAGCTATATGATTTACTGGCAACATCGGATGGCAGGCACATGGAGGTTTCCGCAAATGTAGCTCCCGGTGTAGTGCGATGTATAGCACTTGATGCAACCGACGGGCTTTGCTGCGGTACTGAGGTCAGCGCTCTTGGTCATGCTATTCGTGTTCCTGTCGGTCCTAATGTAATCGGACGTGTGGTTGATGTACTCGGGCGTCCTATTGATAACGGACCTGCCATCAAAGATGCTCCGCTGTGGGATATACACCGCAGCGCTCCTAAATTTACCGATTTAACTCCTGTAGCCGAGTTTTTTGAAACCGGCATCAAGGTTATCGACTTACTGACACCATATTCAAAGGGTGGTAAAATCGGACTTTTTGGCGGAGCCGGTGTCGGAAAAACTACTCTTATTATGGAACTTATCTATAATATCTCCACTGTCCACGGTGGTTATTCGGTTTTTGCAGGTGTCGGTGAGCGCAGCCGTGAGGGCTCTGAGCTTATTCAAGACATGAAAGAATCCGGAGCAATAAACAAAACTGCACTCGTTTTCGGTCAAATGAACGAACCTCCCGGTTCACGTATGAGAGTCGGTCTGACCGGTCTTACTATGGCTGAATATTTCCGCGACGAAATGAATCGTGATGTGTTACTTTTTATCGATAATATTTACCGTTATGTCCAAGCCGGCAACGAGGTCTCGGCACTGCTTGGCAGAATGCCCTCCGCAGTCGGATACCAGCCAACTCTAGCCGGCGAGCTTGGAACTCTCGAGGAGCGTATTGTTTCAACAAAAAACGGCTCCGTTACTTCCGTACAGGCAATCTACGTGCCCGCCGACGACCTTACCGACCCCGCTCCGGCAACAATATTTTCACATCTCGATGCCACAACCGTTTTGTCCCGAAGTGTGGCAGAAATAGGTGTTTACCCCGCTGTCTCACCACTCGAGTCATACTCACGTATCCTGGAGCCTGAAATAGTCGGCAAGGAGCATTACGAAACAGCGCAAGGAGTAATCACATGTTTAAATAGATATAAGGAGCTAAAAGATATAATCGCTATACTCGGCATGGATGAACTGAGCATGGATGACCGTACAACCGTTTATCGTGCAAGAAAAATACAACAATTCTTATCGCAGCCTTTCTCGGTTGCCGAAGCATTTACAGGTATGCAGGGTCGTTTTGTTGCTCTCAAGGATTCCATTCGTTCATTTGCAGCTATTCTTGGCGGCGAGGTTGACGACCTCCCCGAGGCAGCATTTTTCCTTGTTGGCGACATTGACGAAGTAAGAGAGAAAGCAAAAGGAATGTAATGTCTGATTGAAGACATTGCAATTGTTGTTCCGACAAGCGGAGCAAGGATGCGGAGCGCGACTGTGCGCTTGCAAGGATGCAAACTCAGTCGAAAAGGAACATAATTGCAATGGCTGAAAGGAGGTTCCAAATGCAAAAGCTTTTTAATCTTAAAATTATTACTCCCGAGCGCGAATTCTTTGACGGCGACGTTGAAGCCGTCACGGCTTTTGCACCTGATGGTAGTGTCACCATTCTGGCTGACCATGCTCCTTTTATAATGCCCGTAAGTATAGGAACTATCAGCATAAAAAAAGATGGCAATTGGGACACTTCGTTTAACTCCGAAGGATTCATGGAGGTGCACCGTGAGGGAGTACTTATATTTGTTCAGTCTTGTGAGCATCCCGAAGAAATTGATACACGCCGGGCAGAGGCTGCAAAAAAACGCGCCGAAGAAAAAATCCGGCAAAAAAACAGTATGAACGAATACAGGCTGTCAAAAATCGCCCTGGCCCGCGCCATGGCACGACTGCAGTTTAGTAGTAAAAGTACACATAACTAAATCCCTCATCATCCACATAAAAAGTGTTTTAAACTTAAGCAAAATGTGATATAATAATGGGTGGCGCACAAATTATGAGGAATTTTCAATGAGTGAAATACGCGAAAAAATAATAGTAGTTGATGACATAGCGACAAATCTTAGTATTGCTAAAAGCGCTTTGTCCGATAAGTACGATGTTTTCACCGCTCCGTCGGGAGAAAAGTTACTGTTACTACTCAGTAAGCTGACTCCCGACTTGATTCTGCTTGATATTGAAATGCCGGAAATGGATGGGTATGATGTCATTAAAGCTCTGAAAAGTTCAGAGAAAACTATGCACATTCCCGTCATTTTTTTGACCGGAAAAATTAACCCAGAGCATGAGATTAAAGGGCTTAACTTAGGTGCTGTTGACTATATCACAAAACCGTTTTCGCGCGAGCTTTTGCTTAAGCGTATTGATCTTCACGTGCTTTTCGAGCGGCAAAAACAAGAACTGTTAAAACATAATCTGACTCTCGAGGGTGAAGTCGAAAAGAAAACCAAGACGGTTATGGAGCTGCAATCGGCAATTCTCAAGGCTATTGCAGAGCTTGTTGAGTGTAGAGACAATGTTACCGGCGACCATATCGGCAGGACTCAGTATTCACTCAGCTTGCTCATAAGCCTGATGATTAACAGCGGTGTTTATCTTGACAAGCTTTCTGCTCTTGACATTCCTCTGTTAATAATGTCCTCGCAGCTGCATGATGTCGGTAAAATCTCCATAAAAGACAGCATCCTGATGAAGCGCGGCAAGCTGGAGCCCGATGAGTTTGAGGAAATGAAAAAGCATACCATTTATGGTGCCGATATTATCAGAAAAATTGAAAGCAAAACAACAGACAATGACTTTTTGCATTATGCCGAGATTTGTGCAGGGACACATCACGAAAGATGGGACGGCTTAGGTTATCCCAACGGATTAAAGGGCGAAGAGATTCCTCTGCAAGGCAGGTTAATGGCTATTGTTGATGTATACGATGCGCTTGTCAGCGACCGTCCGTATAAATCGGCTTTTGGGCATATGGAAGCTATAGATATTATAAGAGACAGTCTCGGAACGCAGTTTGACCCTATTATAGGTCAGGTTTTTGTTGATAATCATATTGAGTTTATGGACATAGACACCGACAGTATCGATCCCGAAAAGCTCTATAACATTCCTCCGATTACTACTGACTCAGATGCCGATAATAAAATCGCCGGCAAACCCGAGCATATTCTTAATATGCAGCAGAGCCTCGAGGTGCTGTATGATGCTATGCTTGAGCATAAAATACTCAAGGATGAAATAGTAAATTGGAACAAGGAGCTTTTCTTAAAAGCTGCATTACTTCACGATGTTCATGATTATGCTGACAGCGAGTATGTCTCCGGTTTTGAAGGCGAGGATTTGCAACGCTTACTAAAACATGCCGAGATGCTAAATGGCAGCAATCACGAAAAATGGGATGGTACCGGATATCCGCTTGGTCTTGCCGGAAAAGACATTCCAACAGAGGGCAGACTCATGGCAATTGTTGATGTTTATGATGCTCTGACTACAGACCGTCCGCACAGGAAAAGAAAAACTCACTACGAAGCTATTATGCTTATTAAAAACGGGTCCGGCACTCACTTTGACCCCGATCTCGCAGAGCTCTTTTTATCCCATGAGGAAGATATAGAAAGAGTCACAACCGGTTCTTAATTAGATTTATTTACAGGAAAAGACTTAATGAATATAGGAATTGATGTAGACGGTGTTCTTACCGATATACATAGTTTTAATTTAAGACATGCACCGCCTTTTTTTAAGAAAAGGTTTAATCGTGAAGTCATAGACGACAGCAAGCTTGATATCAGGGATGTTTTTGCCTGCCCGGACGAAGAGCTCTCTAAGTACTGGAGAAAACATAAATTTGCCTATACAGTTTTTATTCCTGCGCGAAAACGTGCAAGGAAAACAGTGCGTGCTCTACGCAAGGACGGCCACAAGGTTTATATAATATCTAAACGTGTCTTTACCTGCAGAAAAGGTTTTGTGGGTAAATTTATGCGTTCAACTCTGCGAACCTGGCTTTGGCGTAAAGGTATCCGTTATAGCGAAATAATATTTTGTGACAGCGAAATCGCAGACAGTAAAAAAACCGCTTGCCTTGCAAAAGATATCGATATTATGGTAGATGATGAGCCTGTCAATATTGAAGCGATAGCACCAATAGCGAAAGTTATATGCTTCGATACGAGCTACAACCGCGAGTGCGTGGGTGACAATATAAAAAGAGCTCAAAACTGGGATGAGGTTTACAGAATAATTAACAACAATAAATGATGAGATTTAGCCTACTTTTCACATTGTCTTTGCATATTACATGCAAGCCATGCTATACTGTTATAACTAACCTATAACTAGAACTTGAAACCGGAGGGCACATTATGAGACTAATAACCAGATCGGATTTTGACGGACTTGCATGCGGAGCAGTACTCAAGGAGCTCGGAATAATAGATCATTGGAAGTTTGTTCACCCAAAGGACATGCAAGACGGACTCGTCGAAATAACAGACCAGGATGTACTTGCAAACGTACCGTATGTTGAAGGTTGCGGTATGTGGTTTGACCACCATTCAAGCGAAACAGCACGTCTTCTTGAAGCAGGTGTACAGTACAAAGGTATGAGCCGCTTGGAGGACAGCGCAGCCAGAGTCATATATGAATATTACGATGGCGCTACAAAGCTTCCGCAAATGGAAACTATGATGAAAGCGGTTGATAAGGTTGACTCCGGCAAAATGACCGCTGATGAAATACTAAACCCGGAGGGCTGGGTGCTGCTTGGTTTTATTATGGACCCGCGCACAGGTCTGGGACGTTTTCGCGATTTTCGTATCAGTAACTACCAGCTTATGGAGCTTCTCATTGACGAATGCGCTAAAAGTGATATCGATACAATACTTGCTATGCCAGACGTTCAGGAGCGTGTAAAGCTTTATTTTGAACAGGATGCACTCTTTAAGGAAATGGTCAAAAAGCACACATGGGTCGACGAAAATGTTATCGTTACTGACCTTCGTGGTGTTGAAACAATTTACACAGGAAACAGATTCCTCGTTTACAGCCTCTACCCTGAGCAAAACGTATCTTGCTGGGTTGTTGACGGGCGCGGAAAGCTAAACTGCCCGATTGCAATCGGTTATAGTATATTAAACCGTACCTGCAATGCCGATGTCGGCGCTCTGTGCCTCAAATACGGCGGCGGCGGTCATAAGCAAGTTGGCACCTGCCAGGTAGACTATGACAAGTACGAAGACGTCATTAAAGAAATCGTCGCAGCATTAAAAGGATAGTTTTGTGACATGGGGACAGGACTTAAGCCCTGTCCCCTGTCACGAGAATTCTGTCTCCATTGATTTATGCAAATAGAAAAAATCTGACCAGTTGGTCAGATTTTTTTTGTGTTGGCGAAGACCTATTTTCCCGGGACGTCTCCGTCCAAGTATCGTCGGCACTGATGAGCTTAACTTCCGTGTTCGGAATGGGAACGGGTGGACCCTCACCGTAATAAACACCAACATGGTTCAAGGTTGTAATGTCTCGAAAACGAGACAATGTAACCCTGAAAACCGAACAATGCATTTAAACAAGGCGGTTTGCTGCCTACATAACCTGTCGCTCCCGCCTCGCAAGCGAGACGTTTTCGACAGCTGTTAAGATCAAGCCCTCGGGTGATTAGTACCGGTCAGCTAAACACATTACTGTGCGTACACCTCCGGCCTATCGACGATGTAGTCTCCATCGACCCTTACTCCATAAAGGATGGGAGAACTTATCTTAGGGAGAGTTTCACGCTTAGATGCTTTCAGCGTTTATCTCGTCCGTACTTAGCTACCCAGC
>Ga0123356_10003206_pt1 | contig 17175 bp, 16 predicted proteins | sample TergutEmb28metaG_2_FD_92546 | JGI IMG/M metagenome (GOLD analysis project Ga0123356, IMG submission 92546) | Embiratermes neotenicus P3 segment gut microbial communities from Petit-Saut dam, French Guiana - Emb289 P3 | ecosystem: Host-associated > Arthropoda: Insects > Digestive system > Gut ...
CTTCAGAGCAACAGTATGATTTTCTCCGGCCGCGATCATCATGAGATCGCCTGGTATCGGCGGCGTTGTGTCCGCTTCCGCCGATATCGTCGACGATGACCATTCCGCGTCCGTATCGTTATCGAACGATATGAACGGCAACACGGAGAATACCATTATCGCTGTCACAAAAAACGCTAAGAACAATTTACCTTTGTTCAAAGAGGGGGGGGGGCAAATTCTATTCATTGCTTTTACCTTCGTTAGTAAATATATCTCATCCATGAATATAATAAAACTTCTGTTGTCGTTCTCCTGCTTCGCAGGTAAAGATATCATCTTTTTCGGAAAAGATCATGATATTGGGCATATATCCGAGCGGAAGTGAACAAACTCTCATAAGGATAATATACCAAGGACGCTGATTCGCCGCCGTATGAGTCTGCTGTCCGCTATTCCGAAAGTTATCGTAATGGTGATGCAGATATCCGTTGTTGCGTTGGTGTTGCTTGCTACCGTACCTGTATTGTTCGGTCTGCAGGTGACCGATATCGAGATGGATGAGGATTCTCTGAAAATAGACGAGAACGGCGTGAGTCTTTATCTCAAAGTAGATTTCAATGCTTCCATCTATTATGATATCACCGGTTCCGTGAAGGTTGACCTGATATCCGGTAATGACAGAATATCCGTCTACAACTGGAACGGTGTTGTTGATAAGAACGGCGAATCATCGATAATCATTGATGAAAGATTATCATGGGCTGCGCCCGTATTGATATTGTTGCTTTGTGCCGATGATCGTGAAAATACCGTATTAAAAGTTGATGCGAGGATCTCAACACTGGGAGGAATGATGTCCGCCGTTGCCAAGGCGGACATGAACCTCGGTAACGTATTGGGAATGAGCACATCGAAACTTACGTTCACACACATCGGCGCTGCCGATGTTGATAATTGCAACGGGATCTCCGCCGAGATCGATGTTGACGAATCATCTGTGCTCGGAGAACTTTTAGGTAACTTCATCGGCGGTATCGACTTAAGCGATCTGGATGATCTGAAGGATTATATCAGCCTCCTTGACATGAATGAATTGATGGGAGATCTCGATCTTGCCGCATTGGCGGATCTGTTCAACGCTGTCATACTTTTAGGATGGGACGGTTCCCCGAAGGACATCAACATCGGCGGAGATATGTGGGCCATCGAAGGATTCGATAACGGTGGCGGAATAATTACAACGGTCATCATGGACGACGGCGCCGGCACCAGAGTGATAATTCATTATAACAACGCCGGAGACGTCATCGGCGCGGAAATGATAACAAGTGATATGGCGATAGGCGTAACGTACGTCGGCGGAAAGGCCAGAAGCGCAACGGTCGAAACGGATGATGCTTTGCTTACGCTGACATTCGACGGTTCCGAGAACATTACCAAAGCGGTAATGGTGACCGGCGATACGATCCTTACCGTCGAATTCGACGCTGCCGGAGATCCGGCGACAGCATCCATGGAGACCAACATGGGCGGTACGAAAATAACGCTCAAATACGATCTTGTCGCCAATAAGATAAGCGCGAAACTCGGCGTCGATATCGGCGGTGTTGTACTGGATGTCGGTATGATATTTGACGTCGATGATGAAACGGTAAAGATAACAATCGGAATGAACGGCGGTGCGAACAAACTGATAACGTTCCTGAACACCGCCGCAGGCAAGGCTCCAGCCGACCCAGGTTATATACCTAAGGAACAAGCAGACATGATGATCCAGATCATCAAGATATTATACGGACGGGGAGCGATACCATGACGTTAAAGGACGACATATTGGAGGATTTCTCTCCGAAGAACGGCTCTCTGTTAGGTGCGTTCATTTCATTCCTAATTACAACAAGCATCTTTGTCATAATTCCGTTCCTCATCTTCAATTTCCTGTTCGGAGCGATGGCAGATATCGATATTGAAGAATTGAAGGATATCATGGGCGGCATCGGCGATGTTATCGACGGCATGTGGGATTTTGCTTTTAATCTGATGAAATACGCTATTCCGTTAGTTCTTCTTTCCATTCCGGCCGGTTTCTACCGACCCGGAAGTTATGCCCGTATTCCTTTCAAGATGCTTTACGCTATGTATCTGGCTGCATGGATGTGGATCGCCTCCAGAGGCGGAATATTCGAGATACCCATAGACGATTCCTTTTTTGAAGGTCTTTCACAACTCGGATTATCAATAGGCATAGACGTAAGATACATTGTTTACGTTACGGTAATGATATGCTTCGCAAAGATGTTCCTTGCTTTCTCCGAGTTCGGAGGACACAGGAAGAAGTATCTTGAGAAGATAGAAAAGAAAAAGGATAAGATGTCCGAGAGAAAAGCAAGAAGACTCTCGGAATGATAATAATAACAACAAAATAACAGAATACCTTTCTTTGAAGCGTTAGTATTAAAATAAGAAGTCTTTTTCGGGATGATCACATGGGAATCAACATCGCAATAAACGAGACACAATGCGCGAACGCTTTGTGCGGCAAATTTAAAAAGAATATCTTATCGGTGCTTGTCGATGATCCTTTGAAATATGGGGATGCAGCTGAATACGAAATATTTATTCCGATCGAAGATGCTCTTTCTCATTTCAGCGATAAAGAGGACTTCATTAAAAGGAATAAGATAAGGGAAGAAACAACGATATTGTATCTTGACCGTCTGAAAGATGATAATGATCGCAAACTTCTTGAAAAGGTCGTTGAACGTACGTATACCGGTTGGGTAAATGTCTCCAAAGTAAATGATGATATGAAAGATGAATTGCTCTCATCCTCTTCAACATCGGAAGGTGTGCAGACAGAATGGGATATGTTCTCCTTTGAAGAGATGGGTGACATATGCGGCAGATGCAAATTATCATGGGATAAGGGAAGAGGTTGTGTCGGGTCCTTTGGACCCGATAACGGAAACCTTCCCGAAATTGCATCAAAGGCAGGTTGCAAAATGACGGCATCCGTTCCTGATGGTGTCTCTTCAAAGCGTGTTTACACGAAAGAGGATGCTTTGCTGCTTCTGAATGAGATACCGATACTTCGTAACGCGTTGGAAAAAGAAAGTAAACTCGCAGTTCGCAGATATTCGGGCACCGTCGAACGTTTAGAAGCGGTCGCCAAAATATCAATTGAAGAAGGGTGCGGGTTCAGGTTCTTCTGATATCGTATATATCAGATCACCTTATGTGGGAAACGATGATATCGGAAACTGACGAAATGCAGGACGCACTGCACAAGGAGATGGAACTTCTCAAAGCACGTTTGGCTGTTGCGGAACAGCAGCGCCTGAGCGGTGTGAAGAACTATTCGCTTGATGATGCCGAGAAGATGATGAGAGACATCGTTGATTCGAAACGTAAGAACGGGGGCGGAGAGAACACGTCGCATATTGAGCGCTGACCATCACAAAAATACCTGTTTTTCTTTAAATATTACCAACTTCGTATCATATTTCCGCCTTTTTAAACCGAAAAGATGCGTACTTTTTTATATAACTGCATAATTCGTTTATTTTCTGCGATTAGCGTCTTTAACAATCGATATATCTACGAATTTCGAAAAACAGTAGAAGGAATACACATGTTTAATATAGTGGAACGTTACTCCATGGTTCGGGACATCCGCTGAAGGATGTTCTATTTGAAAGGGGGACATTGATGACACCTGACGGATCAAAGGGACTCTATCCGCCCTCGGACGAGTATCGTAAGAGTGCGGTCATCAAAAGTGCGGAAGAATATGAGAAGATATACAACGCATCGATAGAGGATCCCGTAGCGTATTGGACTAAAGAAGCGGAACAGATAGAATGGTTCTCCAAGGATTGGAAGGACGCATTCACGTGGAACAAGAGGACAAGCGAGTTCACATGGTTCAAAGGCGGCAAACTGAACGTTTGTTATAACTGCCTTGACAGACATGTGAAGAACGGCCTCAAGAATACTGCGGCGATCATCTTCCAGGGAGAGGAAGATGATGACGTTAAAGTATACACATACGGACGTTTACTGAACGAAGTGGAAAAATTCGCGAATGTTCTGAAGAGCAAGGGAATAAAGAAAGGCGACAGAGTTGCCGTTTATTTACCGATGATACCGGAACTTGTTATCACGCTTTTAGCATGCACCAGGATCGGTGCGCTTCACAGTGTCGTTTTTGCAGGATTCAGTTCCGAAGCGATCTATAACAGAGTTGCGGATTGTAAGGCAAAACTCATGGTAACGTCGGACGGAAGTTTCCGTGCCGGAAAGAAGATAGACATGAAGGGCAAGGTCAACGAAGTTCTTGAAAAAGATACTGACATCAAGACGGTCATCGTTGTAAAGCGTACGAACGCGGAGATCTTCATGGAAGATGACCGCGACGTATGGTGGCACAAAGAGATGGCAAAGGCGCCGGAAAGATGCGAACCCGAGATAATGGATGCCGAAGATCCTTTATTCCTGCTCTACACGTCAGGAACAACAGGGAAGCCGAAGGGTATGGTGCACACGAACGGCGGATACATCGTCGGTGCATATTCTTCATACAAATACGTGTTCAACTACCGTCCCGGGCAGATACACTGGTGTACCGCCGATATAGGATGGATAACCGGTCATACGTACATCCTGTACGGCCCGCTTTCGTTCGGTGCCACGACGTTATTATTCGAAGGAGTTCCGAACTATCCCGAAGAAGATCGTTTCTGGCAGGTCGCCGAGAAATGGAAAGTGGATCTGTTCTACACTGCGCCTACGGCGCTGAGAATGATCAGAAAGAGCGGCGACGAGTGGATAAAGAAGCATGATCTCTCAAGTTTGAAGATGCTCGCAAGCGTAGGCGAACCGATCGACGCGGACGTTTGGAAATGGTATCATACCGTCATCGGCGGAGGAAGATGTCCTATATCCGATACATGGTGGCAAACAGAGACCGGAAGCATAATCATTGCGCCGATGACCGGTGCGTTCGATCTGAAACCGGGATCAGCAATGAAACCGCTGCCTGGTATCGAGACAACTGTGCTCAGGGAAGATAAGACAGAATGCGACGTCGGCGAGAGCGGAAGTCTGTATATCACGAGACCGTTCCCGTCGCTTGCAAGAACAATATGGAACGATCACAAGAAATTTGTTGATCTTTACTGGTCAGCGGTGAACGGATATTACCTTACCGGCGACGGTGCGAAGATCGACCCTGACGGCGATCACTGGTTGTTAGGACGTGTGGATGATGTCATAAGCGTCGCAGGCCACAGGATAGGTGCGGCGGAAATTGAAGCGGCGCTCATATCGCACAGAGCTGTTGCGGAAGCAGCCGTTGTTCCTGTTCCGGATGAGATAAAAGGCGAAGCGATATACACATTTGTTACGCTCAAGAACGGCTTTGTCGATTCGGATGAACTGAAAAAGGAACTTATCAACCAAGTTCGTAACGTCGTCGGCCCTATCGCAACACCGAAAACGATACAGATATCATCGGGATTGCCGAAAACGCGCAGCGGCAAGATCATGCGCCGGATATTGAGAAAAATAGCCGGCGGCGGTAAGTACGATGATCTCGGGGACACGACAACATTACTTGATCCCAAGATAGTGGAATCGCTTATCGAAGGCAGAAAGTAAAACAAAAACAGGGACGAGTTCCCTTTTTTTTCATTTTTTAACATCGTTAGAAGTTGTATATTTCTGACAAAAGATTGTAAAAATCTGATAAAACAGATAATATATCAGATAAACAATATAATAAATAAGATAAAACAGATAATATATCAGATAAAAAATATAATAAATAAGATAAAACTTAAATATGTGTTATTTGGTATATTAGCATGGATCTGATATTTGACGGTAATCTCTGCCTGAACAAAGAGGACATGTTCTTTGAAGCGAAATCAGCGATCAAAGGCATTCCCATGAGCACATGGGAATCATATTCTGCATTTGCCAATTCATTCGGAGGTGTTATTATTCTCGGCCTTGATGAAAAAGACGGTGCACTGGTGGTAGGCGGTGTTAAAGACACGAAGAAGATCGTGAACGAAATATGGAACACCGTTAACAACCCGCAAAAGATCAACTGCAACATCCTGAGGGCGGACGATGTGAATGTTACAGAACATAACGGAAAAGAGATCATCACCATTAACGTTCCGCGCGCGGACAGACACGACTGTCCCGTATACATCAATAATGATCTGTACGGAGGTACGTTCCGTCGGAACGGACCAAATGATCATCGTTGCAACAGACCTGAGATCGCAAGTATGGTACGCGAAAGTGCGGACATGCCTCTCGATGCGTCAGTTCTTGATGATTTTGATATGAATGATATTGATCTCGATACACTTTCAAGATACAGAACATTCATGAGACTGGGCGACGAGAAGCATCTTTGGAATACTGTCCGTGATGATGAATTCCTCAGGCTCATCGGAGCCGTGAAGAAAGATAAGAACGGAGAACTGCGTCCGACAATGGCCGGTCTGCTCATGTTCGGCCACGAGTATAGGATATCCTGCGAATTGCCTGATTATAAATTAGATTACATGGAATACATAAGGTCCGGGGCGGAATGGGAACATCGTATCATTTCCGGCGATGGCCGATGGAGCGGAAATGTATTTGATTTTTACATGAATGTGGCGAACCGTTTGTCCGTATCTGTGAACCGCCCGTTTTCCATAGGCGGTGACTGGAGAAGGATCGATGACACGGATATAGATAAGGCGCTCAGAGAATCGCTGATCAATGCGCTGGTCCATACGGATTACAGAGGTCGCGCAGGCATCAGAATGGAAGTGCGGCCTGATGTTGTTATCGTGCGGAATCCCGGACTGTTCCGCATACCTATACGGACAGCAAAAGAAGGCGGATACAGTGATCCGCGCAATCCGACCCTTGCGAAGATGTTCTCATTGATCGGCGCGGCTGAAAGAGCGGGTAGCGGACTGTACCGCATAATGGAAACATGGAAGAATAACGGCCTTGAATCCCCTTTGATAGAGGAGGATCTTGAACCGCCGTCCGTGCAGATCATACTCTCTATGAAAGCAGATCCCCGAACATCCGTGATATCAGAGGAGAACAGGATAATCAATATCATGGCTACGGACGGCAACGTATCGATAGAAAAAATATCTCAGATGACGGGGATAACAAAATCCAGGGTCGAAATGAATATAAAGAAACTCAGGGAAGCAGGGAGAGTAAAAAGGATCGGTGAGAAAAGAGGCGGTCGATGGATGGTCGTGTAATGTGATAATGGTCTAAAAATTGTCATTTTATGAAAAAAGATTGTCTAAAAATTGTCATTTTATGAAAAAAGATTGTCTAAAAATTGTCATTTTCTGAAAAAATATGGTCAAAATATTTATGCCAGTTCCGCATTACATGTTTTAAAGTAAATTTGGTATGCCGGTGACTGTTCATGTTAAAGAGAAAGATGATGGATGTTCTTGTTGAATGGAAAATGGAAAATGGCAAGAAATGCCTTTTACTTAAGGGCGCGAGACAGGTCGGAAAGACATTCATAATCAGAGAATTCGCAAAACAGAATTATGAAAGTATCGTTGAGATCAATTTTTTGACGAATCCTGAATTCAAGGATGCGTTCGAAGGCGACCTGAAAATGGATGAACTCATCAAAAAGATATCACTCCGCGACGGATCTCTGAAATTCATACCCGGAAGAACATTACTGTTCTTGGATGAGATACAGGAATGCGGAAATGCGAGGACCGCTTTGAAACCCATTGCGGAAGATGGCAGATTTGATTGTGTCGCATCCGGTTCAATGCTTGGTATCGCATACAAGACAACATCCGTTCCGGTAGGTTACGAAAAACAAGTGGAGATGTATTCGCTGGACCTTGAAGAATTCCTTTGGGCACTCGGATACGGCGACACCGAAATAAGATATATGAAGGAATATTTTGAAAAGGAAGAGCGCGTCCCTGAATTCAGTAACAACGCCTTTTTGGAAAGATCGAGGGAATACGCAATTGTCGGCGGTATGCCTTCGGTCGTTAACATATACGTCGATACGAAAAATTTCGGTCTCGTTCACAGAGAACAGGAGGAGATCATCGCAAGTTATCTGGACGATATCTTAAAATATGCACCGATAAGCGAGAAACCGAAGATAAGGAACTGTTATCTTTCTGTTCCGGCGCAACTGATGAAAGAAAATAAAAAATTTCAATATTCTTTGGTGAAAAAAGGTTCCGGTTCAAAGGACTTCGAAGGCAGTCTGGAATGGTTGAGGGACGCGGGACTTATCAAGTTCTGTTATAATGTCTCATCCCCTGTCTTTCCGCTGCCTGCATATAATGAGACGGGATACTTCAAAGTGTATCTTACCGACATAGGGATACTGAACGCAATGTACGGCTTTGATATGAAAGCGGAGATCTATGATAACACACTGAAGGGATACGCAAAAGGCGGCATCTATGAAAGCCTCATCGCTGATATTCTGATAAAGAAGAATATCCCCTTGAATTATTACAAACCGAGCGAAGGGCAGCAGGAGATAGAATTCCTGCTTACCGATAAAGGATCGGTCATTCCGATGGAAGTGAAATCCAAGAACGGAAAGACCGTTTCTCTGAATGAATTCATAGAGAGATTCAAACCCCCGTATGCGTTGAAACTCATTTCAGGAAATTTAGGCAGAGAAGGAAAGAAACTTACGATCCCGCTGTACATGGCGATGTTCGTGCGCAGTACGGACGGCGTCAGAAATAATGGAAATTGAATAGAGCCTTTCAGGCTCCGCTTTTCATTCCTATTTTCACTGCGGCCATGTTGTTATCAAGCAGTTCCTGTTTTCTCGCAGGGATGCTTTTTCTTATGCCTTCGTTGAATGCGTTCTCGGAACAGAATTTTGTTTCTTTGTACAATCTGCCGGCAATGACCATATTGGCCATCCCTTTCAGTCCGTTGTCGGATGCCAGTCTCGTTGCCGGTAAGTATATCGCTTTGACATCCTTTCTTTTTATCTTCGCTTCGACTATGGAACTGTCAACGATTATCATCCCTCCTGATACTACGGTATCTTCAAATTTTTCCAAGGACGGCAGATTCATCGCCACGAGCACATCAGGCGCGGTGACAAGCGGCGACCCTATTGGTGATCCGCTTACGCATACACTGCAGTTCGCGGTGCCGCCTCTCATCTCCGGTCCGTACGAGGGTAACCAAGAAACTTCCTTGCCGTCAAGCATTCCCGCGTATGCGACCACTTTTCCCGTGAACAATATGCCTTGTCCTCCGAATCCTGCCAAAAGAAGGTTCATGCTCATTCTTTCGCCTCCTTTACATCCTTCAGAACGCCCAGCGGATAGTACGCAAGCATGTTGTCCCTTAACCAGTCCAATGATTCCTGCATCGGTAATCCCCAGTTCGTGGGACAGGCGCACACTATCTCGATGATCGTGTATCCTTTGCCTTCCATCTGATATTCGAATGCTTTTTTGATCGCTTTCTTTGCCGCTTTGACATTCTTTACTGAATCCACGGAAACACGTTGCGCAAGTGCAACACCTTCTAATGTTGCTAACATCTCGCACACCCTTATCGGATGTCCCGCATCTTTCACGCTTCGTCCGTACGGGGTCGTTTGCGTTATCTGTCCGGGAAGTGTTGTCGGTGCCATCTGACCGCCGGTCATTCCGTATATGGCGTTGTTTATGAATATCACGGTAATATTTTCACCGCGTGTCGCCGCGTGCACTGTTTCCGCTGTTCCTATGGCAGCAAGGTCGCCGTCTCCCTGATATGTGAACACGATATTATCGGGAAGCGCTCTCTTTATTCCCGTTGCCACCGCCTGCGCACGACCGTGCGCCGCCTGGACCATGTCGCAGTTGAAATAGTTGTACGCAAAAACAGCACACCCTACCGGTGCTATTCCTACTGTTTTACCTTCAATTCCGAGTTCATCCATCGTTTCCGCGACAAGTCTGTGAACGATACCGTGACTGCACCCCGGACAATAGTGGAACTGTGCCTTCGTTAACGCATGAGGTCTGCTGAAATTCATTCAGATACCTCCTTTGATCTTCTTTATTTCGTTAAGAACTTCAGCCGGCGTCGGTACTACGCCTCCGGTGCGTCCGTAAAATCTTACGTCACGCTTTCCGTTGACTATCAGTTTGACATCATCTACCATTTGGCCTGTTGACATCTCGACGCACAGGAATACTTTTGTTGTCCCGATCTTTGAAAGTATCGCCTTATCGGGATAAGGCCACAACGTTATCGGCCTTATCAGTCCCGCTTTTATGTTCTCTTTCCGAGCAGCATCCACTGCGCTCCTTGATATGCGTGCTGATGCGCCGTATGCAACTAAAATGATATCCGCGTCATCCGTAAGATATTCTTCACATCTTTGTTCATTCTCCTGTATCTCAGCGTAGCGTTCGTACCTTGCTTTGAGTATCGCTTCCATGTTCGGGGGGTCGATGTATAACGAATTGATGACGTTATGCTCTCTTTTGTTCTTATGTCCTGATACCGCCCACGGCTTTTCCTGAACTTTTTTCTCTTCCGAACCCATGACCACGGGTTCCATCATCTGTCCTAACAGGCCGTCAGACAATATCATCGCCGGCATCCTTTCCTTATCACCGAGATCGAATGCGATCGCTCCAAGATCTACCATCTCCTGTACGGTGGACGGTGCGAACACCAGCATCTTGAAGTCCCCGTGCCCCGGAGCACGAGTGGCTTGCCAGTAATCTGCCTGCGAAGGCTGTATGCCGCCTAATCCGGGGCCTGCACGCTGAACGTTAACGATGACCGCCGGAAGATCGGAACCCGCCAGATACGAAAGGCCTTCGGCCTTCAGGCTTACGCCGGGAGAACTGGACGACGTCATCGCACGAACACCTGCTGCTGATGCTCCCAGCACCATGTTTATCGCCGCGACCTCTGATTCCGCCTGTAGATATACGCCGCCTATCTTGGGCATACGTTTTGACATGTGCGCAGCAACTTCTGTCTGCGGTGTTATCGGATATCCGAAGAAATGTCTGCATCCTGCGGCTATCGCCGCTTCCGCCAGCGCTTCGTTGCCTTTCATTAGAACTTTCTCAGACATCTTGATCAGCCACCGTTATCACTACATCGGGACACATTATCGCGCATGACGCACATCCTGTGCATTTTTCCGATCCGGTCATGTGCGCCGGATGGTACCCTTTACCGTTTATCTTGTTCTTGTTCAGCGCTATTATCTTTTTCGGGCATGAGATGACACACATCTCACAACCTTTGCAGAGATCCTCGTTTATCGACACTTTCGGCATCTTTATTCTCCTTTTTCCCAGACGGTCGTTACATAAACATCTATCGGATAAAAATTTTCGTTCTCTTTTAACTTATTTATCATGTTTCTCGGAACGGTCGAGAATAATAAAGGTATCTTTGCGATCTCAGATACTTCTTTTGCATACGGTACAGAATCTGTTATTGTCGATACCGTCGTGAACTCTTTGAGATGTGAATTGTTCACTATCGCAGTAGCTTTCAGTTTGCACGCTTTTTCGATATCCTTCATCATATCCGCGGAATCTGAAGGAACTGACGTAAAAGGACGGTACATGTTCGTCACGTAGAACATCTCGTAACCTTTTTCTTTTATCATGTCGGAAAATCTACCCAGCGCGGTAGCGCCCGCATCGTCACCGCCTGCGTCAATTATCACTGTGTCATCGGAATCGAATATCATCTGCAACGCCGGCAGTGCCAACGATTCTACGTTCGTACAGGCGAATGCTGATGATATCACATTTATTCCGTTCTTTTTCAGTATGTCCGAATATTCGGACGATGTGAAATAAGGATTAACAAGATCCATGTCAACTAACGTTACGTCATTTCCGTTCCTTGCTTCATCTATTGCATAATTTATCGCAAAGTTCGTTTTTCCGGAACCGTAATGGCCGCATATTATTTTGAGTCCGTTCATATTTGACCGCATTAGTGCGTGCGGTCATATTATTGTTATCATCTGTACAGCCGTTCATTGTCCTTATGGTTCATATCTTTCTCATAACTTCGTGGGGTACCTTTTTATTTGATACGTACACTACCTACTGATTTACATGGACATCATATTGGGAGAGATAACCGAGCGTATCCGCGCACTGCGTGATGCAACGGGATTTACAAAAGAACAGATGGCAAAGGCGACCGGCATCTCTGTAAAGGAGTACATTGCGCATGAGAACGGTGAAAGGGATCTGACGTTCACGTTCCTTTACAAATGCGCCGAGAAATTCGGCGTCGATATCGTCGATCTTATGGCCGGAGAGGGACCTAATCTTTCCGGATACGCCGTCGTAAAGAACGGCGACGGTCTTCCCATAAAGAGAAGGAAGGGTTTTGAATATCTGCATCTGGCGTACAGTTTCAAGAACAAGACCGCTGAACCGTTGCTCGTTACTGTTCCGTACAACGCCGACGAACTGAAGAAGATACCGATGGCAAAACATGACGGACAGGAATTTAATTACGTACTGAAAGGAAAGATGAGGTTCGCTTATGAGAATCACATAGAGGATGTGGGAGAAGGAGATTCCATTTATTACAATTCTTCACGCAAACACGGAATGGCCGCGCTGACCAAGGACGGATGCGTCTTCATAGCTGTGGTGCTCAAGGAGGAGCACAAATGAGGAACATCCATTTGCGTTATGTGAAGGAGAAGTATGACCGGCACGGTATGCTTCAGAAATATGAGATGAGATGTCCGGCGGATTTCAATTTCGCTTATGATGTTGTTGACGATATCGGCGTGAATGATCCTGACAGAAGGGCATTGGTGTGGTGTGATCCGGAAGGTAATAACAGAACATACAGTTTCAGTGATATCAAAAGACTTTCCGACAAAGCTGCGAACTATTTCCTTTCATTGGGAATAAAGAAAGGCGACGCAGTAATGATCATCCTCAAGAACAATCCTCATTTCTGGTATGTTCTCATGGGATTGCACAAAATAGGCGCACTGGCCATTCCGGGGACGTTCATGCTTAAGAAAAAGGACGTTGAGTATCGTGTCAATTCCGCAACGGTCAGAGCGATCGTGGGAACGGCCGGCGACGGGCTTCCTGAGGCGGTTGACGCTGCTGAGAACATTCCGTCACTTGCCCATAAGATAATATTGGGCGGAACGAGAGAAGGATGGAAGGACCTTAACGAAGGTATCGAGAACGCATCGGATGTGCTTGACCGTATCCCTTCAAAGATAACGGATCCGATGCTCATGTACTTCTCATCCGGTACGACGGGATTGCCGAAGATGGTGCTTTACGACCATTCGTATTCCATCGGCCACATATTCACTGCGAAGCACTGGCATAATGTTGATCCCGATGGATTGCATTATACGATCGCCGACACCGGATGGGCGAAGGTCGCGTGGGGAAAGATATACGGCCAATGGTTCATGGAGACCGCTGTTTTTGCGTATGATTATGAAAAGTTCGTACCGAACGATGTCCTTAACACCGTGTCGAAATTCAAAGTGACGACACTTTGCTGCCCGCCGACGATGTTCAGGATGTTCCTGAACGACGGCAACGTGAAAGAACATGATCTTTCTGCGCTCAAATACACGACGATAGCCGGTGAAGCGTTAAATCCTGATGTTTTCCACATGTGGCATAAATTGACGGGCCTGAAACTGATGGAAGGTTACGGTCAGACGGAAACAACGGTGACCATATGCAACCGCATAGGCATGGAACCGCGTCCCGGATCAATGGGAAAACCGTCACCTCAGTATATCGTTGACATCGTCGATCTGGAAGGAAAGAGCTGTCCGGCCGGCGTTACCGGTGAGATCGTTGTTTCTGTGAACCCGAGACCCGCCGGCATAATGATAGAATATTATCGCGACGAAAATAAGACCAAAGATACGATATACGACGGATGGTTACACACAGGCGATGTTGCGTGGCGCGATGAGGATGGTTACATTTGGTACGTGGGAAGGAATGATGACATTATAAAATCGTCAGGATACCGTATCGGCCCGTTCGAGATAGAGAGCGTCCTCGCTCAGCATCCGGCGGTTCGCGAGTCTGCGGTCACAGGAGTTCCTGATGACGTACGCGGTCAGTTGGTGAAAGCTACGATAGTGCTCCGGAACGGATACAAGCCGTCAGATGAACTGAAGAAAGAAATTCAGAATTACGTCAAAAAGGAGACGGCGCCGTACAAGTATCCGAGAGCAGTGGAGTTCGTTGATTCGTTGCCGAAGACGCTCAGCGGAAAGATAAGACGTGCTGAGATAAGGGAGTACGACAAAGAAAGATCAACTTGATCCTTTCACGAGATTGAATGACACCATGTAGATGTCATCTTCAAGTTTCGCGTTCACGTCCAATCCCGTGCGGTAAAAGAGGTTAAGCATCCCGACGTTGTTCGAAAGGACCTCGGCGGTGAATGTCTTTACACCTCTGGATTTTCCCACTTTTATCAGAAGGTCTATCATATACGTTCCGATGCCTTTTCCCTGCCAATCATCCCGTACGACGAATGCTACCTCGGCGTTGCCTGTCTTGATGTCGTATTCGTAATTGCATGTGGCCACCAATATCGTTCTGTCGCCTTGTTTATGAAAGATACCGAAACCCATCGTCGTATCGTAATCTATGTTCACATGACTCATGCGTTCCAGCCTCGGCTGGATGACACGCATCGACATGAACCTCTGGTGTATCGTCTTTTCCGAGAATGAGTAAAATAATTCACGCATCATATCCTCGTCCGTAGGTTTCACGGGACGTATGAACAGTTCGAGATTACCGAACATCTCGTAGAACTCGAATTCACTGGGATACGGTTTTCCGGTGTACGGGCGTCTGCTCTGATCCTCCGGAAGATATCCGTGCTTCACCGCATCGTCTAAAAGTTTTGCGCGGAAGCGCGGATGGGCCACGTTTATCAGTTCTAACGCACGATTTGCGATGGAACGCCCTCTGAGATGAGCGATGCCGTATTCCGTAACTACGTAGTGAACATCCTCACGGGACATTGATACTCCGGCGCCTTCCGGAATTGTGGCGATTATCTTTGACCTGTCCTCCGCTGTCGACGGCATGACGATTATCGATCTTCCGCGGGCGTATGACGTACCTCTTGCAAAATCCGCTTGCGAACCGGGATTATCAACATCCTTAAGTCCCGTTCTGTCTGTAAGAACTTGACCTGTAAGGTCAACGGATGATGCTGTGTTTATCGCTACCATGTTGCTGTTGTTCGCTATCACTATCGGATTGTTCGTATAATCGGCCGGATGGAATTCAATTGAAGGATTGTTATCAATGAATTCCATTACCTTTTGCGACCCGACGACGAAGGATGTTACGATCTTGTTCGGATGTATCGATTTTTTCTCGCCGTTGATCACGCCCGCTTGTGCTAACTCAACAACACCTTCGGAGAACATCTCTGTATGTATCCCAAGATTCTTTTTGTCATGCAGATGCCTCATCACTCTGTCCGGCACCCTTCCGATGCCCACCTGAAGCGTTGAACCGTCCTGTATCAGTTTTGAGGCGTTCGCGCCTATCGCGTCCATGACCTCTTCCGATGTGCTCTCTTCGTCCAGTTCATGCTCAACCGAATAATCGACCTCGATTATGTGGTCTATCTCCGATATGTGAATAAAGGAATCACCGAGTGTTCTGGGCATCTGCCTGTTCACTTCAGCGATAACAACATCGGCGGCGGTGACCGCCGCCTTCGTGATGTCAACGGATGTTCCTAAAGAACAGTAACCGTGCGTATCCGGCGGAGATACGTGAACTATGGCAACGTCCACGGGAATGCGATCGGAATCGAACATGTACGGCAACTCTGATGTGTGGATAGGAGTATAATCCATCTTTCCTTTTCTGACGCCTTCTTCCACTTCCGTGTCCATGAAGAATGAGTTCACACGAAAATTCTTTTGAACATCCTCGTCCGCGAACGGGCTCGGATTGAAATTGAATGATGTTAACACCTTGTTGTCATGCGACGTGTCCTTTTTCAAAAGATTCTCCATGACGTATTTCGGTGTGGCGCATCCGCCGCTGATGTATATCGTCCTTCCGGGCTTTACGGCAAGCAGCGCCTTCTTGGGTGTTGATACCTTGTTCTCGTACTCATCTCGCCAGTACATATCAGGGTATGCGTTTAAAGATATAAGAACTGCGTTAAACTTTCAGTTTAATTATCAGTTCGCCCATCTCTTTTCCCATCCTCTTCAGCGCGGATATTCCTGCTTTGTCATTCATCACGTCACCGGGCTTCGCTCCGGTCAGTATCGGAAGAGGATCTGAACCAATTACGATCATTCCGTTGAGTAACATATGACCTATCATTTCCGAATACGTACCGAGACCGCCGTGATGCCCCTGAACGGAAACGGCGCATCCTATCTTTCCTTTCAATCTGTTCAGCGGCGGTGATGCGATGCTTATGCGCTCAAGGAGTATCTTCATCTGTCCGGGGATACCGCCGTGATATGACGGCGATGCAAATATTATACCGTCGGATACCGCCAGTTCATCCAGATACGAGTTCATGTCATCATCCTCGTTGATACATCTTCCGTCACCGCGTATGATGCACGAACCGCAGTCGTTGCATGGTGTGAGAACGCTTCCGTACATCTGTATCTGTTCCGTCATTATGCCCATTTTCTCAAGTTCATCGAATATCACGTTAACGGCAACGGACGTATTACCGGCGGATCTCGGACTTCCGTTCAGGGCGACGACCTTCATAAGTAGCGTCTATATTCAATGCGGATATTAATTTAACTGATGATCTTCAATACTCCGGGGCCGGGACTATATTTTAATACGCCCCTATCATATGCTCTCACAGACGTTATGCTAACAGCGAGGATGTTGGAAATGGATACAAAGAGATCTTACTGAAGTGAATCCTTTCTCAGAACAAGAACACACAAAATGTTGTCAGTAAAGTGAGCATTGCCAACACAAAAAGAAGTAATGCCGATTGGAACCTCATTACATTTATTATAACTTAAATCGTGACCTGTGGTTCCAATTATGCCTAAATGAGCACATTGTTTAGATAGCTTCCGCTGTCATATCCCGAAAAACATATTGTTCCTTGGACATCTGCGCGGAAGGA
>Ga0123356_10003207_pt1 | contig 17173 bp, 19 predicted proteins | sample TergutEmb28metaG_2_FD_92546 | JGI IMG/M metagenome (GOLD analysis project Ga0123356, IMG submission 92546) | Embiratermes neotenicus P3 segment gut microbial communities from Petit-Saut dam, French Guiana - Emb289 P3 | ecosystem: Host-associated > Arthropoda: Insects > Digestive system > Gut ...
GCCGGCATTGCGTGCTCCGCCGCTGAGATTGCCGGCGTTTCGCGCGTTGGCACCGCTGATGTTGATAATACGCCCCCAGCCCGCCGTCTTCATGAACGGAATGACTGCCCGGGAACAGCGCAGCGCGCCGACGTATTTCACATTGAAATCCTGTATCAGGTCTTCGTCGACAACCGTGTCAATTGGCCCGGTCGCGGTGGGCGAACCGCCTGGCGCGGATCCGCTGTTGACCAGGATCTGCACACCGCCGAATTGCCGCGCGACCTCGGCGACCATGTGGTCCATCTGCTCCCTGGCGGTCACGTCGGCGGCGATAGCTAGGATGCGCCGGTTCGTTTCGGCTGCCAACTCCCGTGCCGTCGCCTCCAGGACCTCCTTGTTGCGCGCCACGATCGCCACATCGACCCCTTCGCGGGCCAACTCCCGCGCGATGGCTTTGCCGATGCCCCGGCTCCCGCCGGTAACGATCGCATTCTTACCGTGCAATCCAAGATCCATGGCATTCCCTCCCCTGGCAGCGTGACCGCGGCCGTTATCGCTTCACTGCGCATTGTTTTCCCCAACCTACTCCGGTGCAAGGGTTGCCGGCGAGAAAGATGCATGGAACGTCCCTCGATGGCCGCGATAAGTGGGCGATCTGAAGGCGGACCACTCGCTTCTCCGTGCAGCGCGCGGGCCCTCAGTGTTCGTCGACGATCCGGTCGACGATCTCGATCCAGTTTGGCTGTTGCCCGACAGGGTATCGCTTGACGACCTTGAGATCTCCGGTGTGCGCGTCGATCGCGTGGACCGTGATGCTGGCCGAATCCATACCAGCGGCGATCAAGAATCTGCCGCGCGGCTCGATATTGAAGCCACGCGGGGTCTTTTCGGTCGGCCACTTGCCGATCGGGGTCAGCACGCCCTTGCCCGGATCAATCCTGTAGCCGTGTAGCAAGCTCGTCGTGCGCACGGCGCCATACAGGAATTCACCGTTCGGGCTGACATGGATATCGGAGGCGAAGGCTGAGTCCTTCTTGTTCCAGTCACCCGTGTCGACAAAGGCCATCTCCGTAAGCGTCCCTTTATCTTTGTCGATGGTGTAGGTACCGATCGTTGCGGTTGTCTCGGTGATGAGATAACCCCATTTCCCGTTCGGGTGAATCGTGAAGTGGCGCGGTCCCGCGCCTCTCTTAGTGGCGACGACTGCTGGGTCGTTCGGGGTCAGGATGCCTGTGGTGGCGTTGTATATGAACTGCATGATGTGGTCGCCGCCAAGTACCGGCACATAGAGATGCTTGCCGCTGGCGTCCAGGTACACGCAATGCGCCTTCGGCTTGGTGTTGATGACTTGGGTTGGCTTCGCCTCGACGCTGTGCCGTGCGTCGATCGGATAGACCGCCACCTTGGCGCCGGTATAGGAGGCACAGAGCAGATGTGTGCCGGTCCTGTCGACATTGATGTAAGCCATCTGGTCGATCAGCGGCGTGGTACCGACCACAGTCAACTTTCCGCTGGTGTGGTCGATTGAAAAAGTCGATACCGGGTATGGCTCGCCGCGCAATTGGGCGTAGAGGAACCGCTTGTTCGGGGCCACCGCCATCGGCAGGCTTGCGAGCGAGGTTTTTTCGGTTCCCGGAATTGGCGTCGTGACGAGCGGGGTCAGCTCGCCAGTCTCGCGGTGCATCCCGAAGACGTGGATGTCCTTGGTGCCCGCGTTCGAGACGTAAACGAAGGTTTGCGCGGGATCAGCAGCCACCGCGCTGTCCGCTCCGATCACGGGAAGCATTCCGAGTGCAAGCCCACCCCCGGCCTGCAGAACACGCCGCCGGGCAACACGTCGCCGTCCCATCGGGCCCTCGCGCATTTTCTAAGAATGAAAGGTAGAAGTGTCGAACGGATTGAGCAACCGCCAAGCGTCCGGTGGCCGGGATCTATCATGCACCGTGCAAGTGCGGGCATTCTCGGTGCGATGTTGCGTTGGCTCGCCGATCCGCGCCCGAAGTTGCGAGCTGTGCGACGAAGGTCCACACGCGCCTGGCCGGCAACTCGGATCGGTGCGCTGACCGCGCTGCGGCCACGACAGCCGCCGCGCCGTTCGCCAATAACGGGCGCGGGCGACGTTGTGTCTGATCGCGCCAGACTTGACACTGGCCTGCCTGCCAGAATGGAATCAAAACCAGAAGTACAAATCTCAGATGACATGGGAGGAATTGCGAAATGAAGCGGTCTCCGGGACTGGAATTACAAGGTGAGATCCGGAGGCGGCGATCGTTCAAGCACTGGGCAAAAGCGCGCGTGGCTTTTCTGTTCGTCATGTGCGCAGCTCTCGCATTCGCGGCAGCGCCGGGCGTCGCGATAGCCGACGACAACAGCGCCGAGACCAGCTCGCCGATCGTCAACACCGACAGCGGTCCGGTGCAGGGCTTTGTAAAATACGGCGTTGCCGAATTCCTCGGTATCCCGTACGCGGCGCCGCCCGTGGGGCAACTGCGCTGGATGCCGCCTCGGCCGCCTCAGCCATGGACACAGGTACGAAGGGCGACGGCTTTTGCCCACAACTGCGCCCAGAACCAGGAGCTCGGCTATTTTGCCGGCCCATCCAGCACCTCTGAAGATTGTCTGTATCTGAGCGTATTCACCACCGCGCCGGTGAATGATCGCCGCGGTCGGGACGCCCGCCCGGCCAAACACGGTCAGGGCTATCCGGTTCTGGTCTGGATCCATGGCGGTGGGAACTTTGACGGAGAGAGCGCTGACTACGACGGAACCGGGCTGGCCAAAAAGGGGCCGACGGTCGTCGTTACGTTCGACTACCGCCTGGGCCTGTTGGGCTTTTTCGCGAATCCCGCCCTCGACAGGAAAGGTGTTCCCTTCGGCAATTACGGGATCATGGACCAGCAGGCTGCGCTCCACTGGGTGCGGCGGAACATCGCGGCGTTTGGCGGCGACCCCAATAACGTCACGCTCGGTGGCCAATCCGCGGGCGACTTCGACACAGGCGCCAATGTCATTTCGCCTGAAGCGGCAGGTCTGTTCCAACGTGCCATCTTCCAAAGCGTCGCTCTTCTTGATCCGCACGTATCGCCGCTCTCATTAGCGGAGGCGCGCGGCACAGCCTTCTCGGTCGCAGCCGGATGCGGTTCGGGCGGGGACGCGGCCGTCGCTGCGTGTCTGCGCGCACTCCCGGTCTCGAAGATTCTCGGGCTCCAGGGTGCTGCCAACCAGGCTTTTCCCAATCCCGCGTATTTCACGACGGGACTTATTGTGGATGGAACAGTCATACCGACGTTGCCGACTGATGCATGGTCGAGCGGCCGGTTCAACCACATGCCGATCATGAACGGTACTACCGAGGATGAGGGCGCCTTCGCCACAATGATCAACGAGGTGCTAAAAGGGCCTTTGACGGCGTCGCAGTACACCAACATGGTAACGGCCGCCTACAGCGGTCCGGCCGGACCGGGCGGAGGTCCGCCGAACTATCCTCCGGGAACCGCACAGGCCGTGCTCGACGAATACCCGCTCGGCAAGTACGCCAGTCCGAGCCTCGCCTGGGTGGCTGTCAGAACGGATCCGCTGTCATGCGAGGCACGATATGTAAACCACCTGCTCGGGCCGAAGGTGCCGCTCTACGCGTACGAGTTTGCTGATCGCAATGCGCCGTCTTACTTCCCGCCCGTCAGCTTTCCGACTGGCGCATACCACACCGCTGACATCCCGTACGTGTTCCCCTTCTTCCATGGCGGATCCCGGGGCATTCCCCACTCGCTGGCCCCGGCCCAGCAGGCCCTTGCGGGCCAGCTGAAGGATTTCTGGACGACCTTCGCGCGTACGGGCGATCCCAACGGCGTCGGTCGCACTGATCCGTGGCCGCGTTACAACTCGAACAGTCCTCTCTATCTGTCCGAGAATACGGCCAAGTCAGCGCCTATCTCGGATTCACAGTTCTACACTGCGCACAAGTGCAACTTCTGGGATCGTACCCTCATGTATTGACCGGAGAACGAGCACTTTTTCACTCGTTCTCGGCGACCCGACACCTTCCATCGAATCGAACGGTTGCGCAGCGGAGGCTTGTCACGACCCACACAGCGATGGACGGTCCGGCCGGGTTTTCCAGTCTGCGGGATCGCTACGCGAGACTTGGTGCTCGTGCCGTACGGACCCGGAGGTCAACCGTGACGAAGCGCGATCTCGGGGCGCCACAGAGCGACAAGCGAGTACGTCTGACGGTCGAGTTGCCCGCCGCTACCCACCGCAATCTCCTCATGTATGCCGAAATCCTCGACCGGACGAGCGGACAACCGGCGCCCGAGCCAGCAAAGCTGATTCCACCCATGATCGAGCGTCTCGTGGCGACGGACCGCGCGTTCGTGAAAGCGCGCCGTGCTCGGACCAACCGTATTGGTCCCGACCGGTCGAGAGTTTGGGATGGTGCTCGCGCAACATAGCCAGGAACGGCCCCGGGGTTGGATTGTGCGTCTCCTCCCGCCAAGAGGCCATGAAGGGAGCCCGCGTCGATCCGTTGCTCTCGCCGGCTTCGGGCCAGCCGATGTCATCGTATCGTGCGCGCGTCGCATCCGCGAACATCAGAAGCAGGCCAAAGCCCGCGCTGACCAGACTGAGCAGCCGACCCCGATTCCAACCCACGCCCGGTCAGCGTTGCCTACCTTGATGTGCCTCCAGACTTCGCCGAATCTGACGCCTTCGTGAAATTCTTATTTCAAGTTCTCTTCGGTGCGACAGTGTGACACTGCCGCGTCGGCAAGCTTGATCCATGGCGGTAGTCGCACGAGAGGCCGTTCCTGGCGGTCACTGCGACCGGCACGCCTCCAGATTGCCCTATAGGGACCCGATGGTCCGGTTTTCTCAAGGGGAACCGCCTGATCGTAATCCATCCACGAGTCCCCTAGAGTGGCAGCCTGGTCGGTGCTATCCTTCTGGGACAGAATGGACGGGTGGACGGTTCGATGCGCCCCGCTATATGGCGCCGGAAACCGTCGCACCAATCAGCGATGATGCGCTCTTCGGCCGTGGCACATGACACCTCCGGCCGATCATCGCCGGAGGCTCCTGTGTAGCCAAGGTTCTTGCACGACTGCTGGGGACACGATCCAAATGTCTGGAAAAGCGGACTTTACGTCAGAAGAGTGGGGCAAGATTTTACAGAGCATCATGCTCGCCGGGATAGCGGTTTCAGCGGCGGAACCGAGCGGATTGTTGGGCATGTTGAAGGAGAGTATGGCAAGCGCACGCGCCCTCCTCGAGGCGAAAGCGGACCCTTCGGCCGACGATCTTATTAAGGCGGCCATTACAGACTTCGGAACGTTTGACGGCGTTGCAGTTGCACGACAGGGAGTGGCCTCTCTGGTCGCCGGGAGCACGCCGGCCCAAATCAGTGAGAAGGCGATCGATGCCCTGCATCAGGTCTCTTCCTTACTTGACGCGAAGGCTCCTGCGGATTCTGTCGCATTCAAGATGTGGCTGCGTCACATTGCCGCGGCGGTTGCCGACGCTTCGAAGGAGGGCGGGTTCCTTGGCTTCGGTGGCGTGCGGGTGAGTGAGGCTGAAAAGGCCAGCCTGAGAGAGATCTCGACCGCGCTAAATTTGCCGGAGGATGATTAAGACCCCGAGACTGACCTTGCGTGGGATCCCGCCTCGTGTTTGCTTGGCTCGACCACCTCTCGCCGTGGCTGCAAATTCCGCTTGTATGCGTCCTATTTATTGGCGTTACCTGGCTCGGCATTATAACAGTCCATCCGATATTGCGACGGTTACTGCACCATCAGGAACCGTCCAACGAAGCCATTATCTTCAGTGCCGGCAATTTCGGTTTATTTTATGCCGTCCTCCTGGGCTTGCTCACAATTGCTACTTTTCAGAGCACTAAAGACCTAGAGGACACCATCGGCCGCGAGGCTTCGAACCTCTCGACTCTCTACCGAACGGCCGACGGTTACCCAGAGCCCTTTCGCACTCAGTTAAAAGCCGAACTGCGTGACTATACCCGTTACGTCATCGACAAGGACTGGCCAGCCCACAGGCAGGGACGCGTGCTCATGGGCGGGGAACACCGACTGGAGGCGATTCGGCGAACCGTGTTGTCGTTCGAGCCGACAACCAAGACCCAGGAGGTATTGCACAATGAGATGCTGCACTATCTGGATGCGATGACCGCGGCCCGAGAGCAGCGGCTTTCTGCGGTGACGGCGTCCATCCCTGGCGTTCTGTGGTACATCGTCCTTATTGGCGCGCTCCTCAGTATAGCTTTCATATGGATGCTGCATATGAAACTGATCTCTCAATTTCTGCTAGGCGGCGCTGGCGCGTTTTTTCTAGGTATGATGATCTATCTGATTTACGCAATGGATCACCCGTTGCGGGGCGTGGTTAGCGTATCACCGAACGCGTTCAACTCGGTCTATGAGGAAGTGATGAAATGGGACCAGTGAGGGCGATTATTAGTCTCTTTTTTCCATTACGCATATCTGCGATGGTCGCAGTCGTCGCCGGGAGCTTAGTGGGGTCGGCGCCAGCGTACCCCAGAACCGAGACCTTTGTCTCAATCGGCACCGGCGAAATCGAGGGCGTTTACTATCCCGTGGCTAAGGCTATTTGCGGAGTCATCTTCCGCGAACTCCTTGCACAGGGCATTTGGTGCTCCGCAGAAACAACGCCGGGATCAGTCTACAACATTGAAGGCGTCCAGTCCGGCGAGCTTGAGTTTGGCATTGTCCAGTCCGACGTTCAATTCGCCGCATACAAAGGAACGGGCGAATGGCGCGGAAGACCGGTGTCCGGACTGCGATCTGTGCTCTCCTTGTATCCAGAACTGGTCACCATTGTCGCTCGCAAAGAAGCCAATGTTCGCACACTGACGGATCTTGCGGGTAAGCGGCTAAACGCTGGTGGTCCAGGGACTGGCACTCGGGCGACGTGGGATGCCATTGCAGCCGGCCTTGATCAAAACATGCCGGTGCAGTTGATGGAGCTGCGGCCGGATGAGACGATGTCGGCGCTATGCAACGGATCGATCGACGCAGATCTGTTTATTGTCGGACATCCTTCGGCTCTGGTTGCGAGCCAGCTCGCCGCATGCGCCACGAATCTTGTGGCGATCGCCGGGCCGATCATCGACAAACTGATCCATGACCATCCGTTCTACACCCGGGGCTTTATTCCCACTGGACTGTACGGAATTACCGGGAAAATTCCGACCTTCGGAGGCCGGGCGACGCTCGTCACCTCGGCTTCGACCAAACCACGGATCGTCGCCGCAATTGCAAGGGCGATGATGACGCATATGGCCGAACTGCGGGCAGCACAACCTGTGTTGGCCAATCTTAAAGCAGTAGAGATGGTTACGCAGGGCCTGTCGGCACCGCTACATCCAGCTGCCGCGAAGGTCTACAAGGACTTGAGACTGATTAAATAAGAACGAGTTCCGTCCTGACACGTGTTGCGCGTAGTGAGTTCGTCCTTTGACACCCCGGTCGGATCACGCGCTGCCCTCGCGACGGGTGTGGTGTTGCCGAGAACGAGTAAAAAACGCTGTGGTCCCGCTCATGACGACCGCCGGCCGGCCGATGCCGGCGCATTCGCTCCCAATGCGTGGGGACTGCATGACATGGAGGGGTGTTCGATGCGTCTCCTCTGGTGTTGCGGACGGGCAGATGCTCGCAGTGTCAACATCGCCTAGCTGGTTTTGGCACGCTTGACCGGCGCAGGACGTGCTGGATCGGTACGCTGAAAATCACATGCCAAATGCCGGTCGTGTGTGTTGACGAAAGCCGACCCATCTGATCGGCGAGTTGCGACAGCTGATCCCGGTCGTCCCGGGGCAACCTCGGCGCCACGATTAGGAGTATCGTGGTGATTAGCACCCTGAACCTTCTCGTCTTCGTGCGCGCTTATCGATCATGGTGCGACGTGACTCGCGGTTTCGTAGGAATACCGCTCCGGATCAGCCGCTTAGGTAAACAGAAAGACAGCAGCGGCGACTGCACAAGTCCAATGATCACTCGAGCCGCATTCTGCCGCAGCGGTGATTGACGTGCTGTCGATGATCAGGCTGCTGTGTTCGTATAACTGCTTACGCTCGTTCCAAGCAGCCTCAGGGTCTAACTCAAGGCCAAGTGTCGAAGCCAACATGGTCGCGGCGAGGTCCTCAGCCTGTTCTCCGCTAGCCTCCGAGGTCATCCCATACCCGTGCAGCTCCGATATGTATCCGTACATGCCTGGATCGGCTGGCGTGGCCAAACCGACGCTAGCGTATATATGGCGGCCATATTCATTGGTTTCTGACCGGGCCATGACGCAGAAGGTAATATCTCCCGGCCTGAGCAAGTCGACACCTTCCTCGCGTGTTATCAGCTGGCAGCGCGGTGGGAGGATGGATGATACATAAGTCAGATTCTGCTGTTCGATATCTGCGTCGCGCAGTGCGAACTCAAACGCAGTAAGAGCATAGCGATGAACGCCTACGCCCTTAGTCAAGAACACGCGCGTGGGACTTGGGAACATGTATAACCTCCGTTTATACCGATGTGCACAGTCTCGGGTTACTATGTGTCGCCCGTAGCTCACGGAAATATGCGTGTCTGACCTCGGCCGCTGTATAGGTACTTCGTATTTTTCACTGTGCCGGGTACGACCGATGATGTGCGCGGCGCCGCGCCAGCCTGCGTATCTGCGGCAACTCCTCGATCAGGGATCGCATCGATTGTGCCACACTGCGTTGAAACAGCGCCGCCGCTGCCGCGCGGACATTGCCCGCTGCAAGCGCCTGCATCGCGTCGTTCGCCGCCACGCCTGCATGCATGAACATGCTGGCATTGCGGTAACACGCCATCATACAGGCATGGCATGGCTCGCGCTGGTCGGGAATATGATCGAGATCGAACACCGAACCGAGCGGCTCGCTCCAGGCCTCACAGCGCCAGATATCAAGGTTCCAATCCATATAGAAATACTTGTACCCGCCCACACAAGGCACTGCCTGCCTCTCGCCACGGACGTAACGCCCGACCTCGGTCAGCGAGGCCCTCGGGTTGAGCACCGGGAACCGGCTCTTTAGCCGCCCGATTGCGGCCAGTGCGTTGAGCAGTTCTTCTCCTTCGAGATCAACCAGTTTGGATTCCGCGTCGAATACCAGAGAGGTCGAACCAAACGGGTCACGGCGGGGATAGGAAAAGGAAACCGCATCGAAGCCAAGCTGCCGCAGCGTCTCCGGTAATGCGTCATACTGAACCAGGCGATTCACGGTGACCGATGCGTTGACCGGAAGACCGTGGTCGTGTGCCCGCGCAATCCCCTCGGCGATCCGCTCCGTTAACCCGTCCAAGCCTCGATTGCGTTCATGCTCCGCCACCCGGTCGCTGTCGATGGAGACCGCCAGCCGCACCATCCCCGCCTCCGCGAGAGCGTCGATATAGCGCGCCAGGAACCAGCCATTCGTGATGACACCGCATTGTATCCCCGCCGCAGTGGTCGCTGCTACGAGGCGGATAATGTCAGGATGGACCAGCGGTTCGCCGCCCTGGAGCGTCATGAACCGGATGCCCCGCCGATGCAGGATCGGCAGCGCTCGCGCGAAATCGTCCGCCGGCACATGCCGCGCCGGCCCCGTCAGTTTCTTGTCCCTCGAGAACCCGCAGAAGTCGCAGGCGGCATTGCAGACATTAGTGACCGAACAGTCACACGCTGCCGGCAGCCGAGGGTTAAGCATGCGTCCCTCCTCGTTGAACCCTGAACCAAACGACAGAATCGCTGATGGCCGCTAACCAGTGCTCAGCCGTCGTAAAAGCCTGCGGCGCGATTGTGTTTCCGGTTAAAAATCGCCGCAGGAAGTCGCGTAGTGGTTTTGACCGGGTTCACCGGATAGCTGAACGATTTCGCCCTTCGCAGCCGGCCGTAGACTTCGGATTCGGCTTCCCGCAAAGACCTCTCGGGTCCAGCCTGGTCGATCCTCGTTGCAGTTTCGCGAACGCCCAAATGGCGGTCCTTGCCACTGACAGTATCGCATCATACCACATCTTCGCTTGTGTCCTAGGGCGCCTGGAATCCCGGCTGCCGCGGAGTTCGCGAACGGTTCGACGGGCAGAAGACTATCCAAGACGGCCGCGACCTGGCCACGGCGGCGCTCGACGCATCAAAACCGTTTCGGTGAGCTTGCTGCGCTCCCGAGAGCGGACATAGGATCCGCATCATGATCCTCGATGATCTTGGGCCGCGCATTTGCGTCATGGGACCATCGAATAGCGGCAAGTCGACCTTGGCGACTGCAATAGGGCGGGCGCGCAGCCTGACGCCGATTCACCTAGACCTGCTTTTTCATCTACCGAATACGGACTGGCAGCCCCGAACAGACGAAGAGTTCATCGCACTGCATGATGAGGCGCTTTCGGGCGCGAGCTGGGTCATTGACGGCAACTATTCCACTTGCCTGCCGCAGAGGCTTGCGCGAGCAACGGGCCTCATCCTGCTCGACACCTCCACCGCAACCAGCCTGCTGCGCTACCTTCGGCGATCGTGGTTTGAGACCGACCGTGCTGGCGGGCTTGAAGGGGGCATGGATAGCGTCAAGTGGACGATGATCTGGCACATCGCGGTCGTCACTCGAAGGGACCGCGGGTGCTACGAAGAAATGTTTGTCCACATCAACTTGCCCAAGATCAGGCTCTCAACGGCACGCGAAATAAACCGGTTCTATCGCTCGGAAGGGCTTAGCCGATGATGACGCGCTCCGTCAGGCTGGATCATCCTCTGCAGAAATTGGAGCCGACGGTTCTGCTCCAATGTCAATCGGTGGACTGCAGTGCGGTGGGTCCGCATTCTCTGGAACGAATTAACACTATAGCGACCGCGGCTTTGCGCCGGAAGAAATGCCCCGCCAACGTGAGACGGGGCCAGTGACAGAGGAGATCAATCCGCACGTGACGCACTCACGTGCGGGCTTGCAGTCAGACGATGACGAGATCGTCAGCCGTGAGTTCCTTGCCGCGGGTCTCCGGCCCCAGGGCAAGAGCGACGATAAAGCTGATAGAGCCGCCAATCGTCCCGATCGCCATCGGGATGGCAAACCCGAGATGCATGTTGATCGCCAATAGCGTGATGATCGGCGCGGTCAGACCACCAAAGATCGCGCCCTGGTGGTAGCAGAAACCGGACGCCGTCGCCCGTACCTCGGTCGGGAACCGTTCGGACAGATACGCCGGATTCAGAGCGTACATGCCACCTCCGGCACAAGCACCTTGTAGCGAGAAGAACACCACGATCATCGCGTAGTTTTGCGTCATCAGATAGAGCGGCACCAATGGTATGCCAAGCAGCGCTGGCAGGATCAACGCCCATCGCCGGCCAACCCGATCCGCTACCCATCCCCACAGGAATCCGGAAAAGAAGAACACGATGCTTTGCAGCATCACCGGTAACGCCACAAGCCCTGGGCTCAGGTGCAAGTCGTGCTGCAAATAGGTGGCGAACATGCTGCCAACCGAGTAGGCGACAACGAAGCCGCTCGCCATCCACCAACAGGCGTTCAAGGTGTTCAACAACAAGCCACGCTTGAACATTGCGAACAAGGGTGCCCGCACTTCATGCTTCTTGGCTCGTTGGGCAGCACGGTTCTGTACCCATACGTCTGGTTCTTTCACGTACTTTCTGACATAGACGAGTGCCAGCGCCGGCGCGACGCCCATGATCAGGAGGCCACGCCAGCCGATTGTGTTGTAGAACAGCCCGTATGCGGCACTCGATCCCAAGGCACCGATTCCCCACGATGCCTGCAGGATGGCAGCCATCAAGCCACGTGACCGCATTGGCCACGTCTCCATGGCGAGCGATGCGCCGACCGGCCATTCGGCGCCCATGCCAATCCCAAGCAACGCTCTGAATGTGAAGAGCGCCAGGAACGATGGGGATAGGCCGGCAGCAAGATTGCACAGCGAGTACCATGCAATCGAGATCATAAGCGGCTTCTTGCGACCGATTCGATCTGCTAGCCATCCGGCGCTGGTGGCACCGACAAAGCGCATCCACAGTGTGATCGTGAAGACAGCCGTCACCGCTGCCAACGGAACGTGAAAGTACTTCGAGATCGGCAACATGATCAGCAGGAAGATCGTGAAGTCGAAGGCATCTAGGGTCCAGCCCAGCCATGCCGCGATGTAGGCGTGCCACTGTTCCTTGGTCGGTTCCTTCCACCAAGGAACAGACGTTGCAGTTCGAGCGATTGCGCTCATTGGTATGCCTCCCTGTTATTAGGCGAGGAGAGCATAGCTGGTATACTGGTCATCGCGCCGGTCAGGAAAGCGCGCGTCAGGAAAGCCCCCGTCAGGATAGCACCCGGTTAAAGTCTTCCTTGTTCAGTGATCCCTGTTGCCTGGACGGTGCTGTTACCAGTCGGTGCCATGATGCCGGCGTCGCCGAGCGCCGGCGTAACATCAGTCAGTCTGTTCCAAGACCTTTCGGAGCGTGAGCCGGGTGTGATCCGTTTCGCTCGCATTGCAATCACACCGGAAAAGCTGACAGCGGCATGCGACGGCGGTGGCTGCCTAGAAGGTCGCTGCACATCTCGAACGGTCGCTCGTGTTACATACCGGCCGGCAAGCAAACGGCAGAAAGCCACCCGGCCTTGCCGTGTATCGCTGCGAAGCGGCCCGGAGCCTCGCCGATGACGTCGATCGTCGTGTCAAGTTCGTTTCTGGATGGTGCCGCCACCTCCGCAATTAAGTCGAAGCCGCCGCTCACGGAATGAACGGACAGTCTCGAAGCGCCTGAAGCACTCTCCTGAGCGCTTTGGCCTTGGGGCCGACGATCATGACATGGCCCCGGACCAAGCCGCGGTCGCAGCTCTCTGACAAACGAACGCCATAGCCGGCGATAACCCCCTCCCGTTCCAGGCGCTCAAGCGGGTGGGTTCCACGTCCTCTGTCACGTCGAGGCAACGCACGCTGGCTTTGGCCGCGGCGGCGACAATGACAGTAAGCTGCAGCGGCGCCTGACAAACCTATCGCCACTGGCTCGTCGCGTCCCTATAGAAGAAGGAAGATGGCAGATGTCATAATCGTCGGCGAGGGCAAAATCGGCTCGACCATCGCGCGGCTACACGCGGTTGGATGTATAAAGAGGCCATGTTGCCTATCAGGCTGAGCGTCGTCGGATCGAGAGTGCGCCGAATGTGCTGGTGCACATTCCTCCTATATGGCTATGCGATTGACGAGACCGTTCGGCAATCAGCAATCGCACAGCGGGTATCGCGTCCGGATCGCGAAACTGTCGTTCAGCCAATTTTCCGGCCCACACACAGCCATTCGATCGGTACACCGAATTTTGCCACCTCTTCCTCGATCCACTGACGTGCCTCGTCTGGCGACTCGCGGAATTGCGTTGCGGATCAGCGTTTGGTCGCGGCGCACTCGACGCACGATGCGAGGAATTCAGTCTAGCCGTGCAGGTCCACCACCGGCGGAGAGTTCGTTGCTTCGTGGGAGGCGCTAGCTGCCCAATGACCCCGCCGTGTGGTACGGACCTGTTGACAAGATGTCGAGCGACCGCTACTGGAAAATACGCACCTCCATTCACGAACCACGAGCATGCAGGCCGTACAAGTCGGAACAGCGACGAATAGTGGAAGTTGGTCGGCCGTTGGAACGGCCCTTGTCCAAAGCGGTCGGTCAAGGCACCGAAAACCAAACTGGGCTCTTGTCCACATCACCAGTGGCGTGACGGGTGGCTTAACGTTTCCCAATGCCGAAGATCCAGATTGGAATAACATTGCGAGAGCGGGAGAGCCGCAATGTATATAAGCGTTCGCAAGTACCGTTTGAGACGCAGTGCGGTTGAAGTACGTGAAGCGGTGATGACGGGGTTGGTTCCGATTCTGAAGGCCTCCCCGGGATTTCACTCACACTGGACCATCGACTGCACTGACGGTGATATTGCTGCAGTAAGTATATTCGACACTGAGTCGAATTCGAAGGCGGCAACGGATAGAACCCTTGCATGGGTCAATCAACATATCAGAGGACTCGTCGAGCTGCCGCCGGAGGCAATGTTCGGTGGAGAGGCTCATCAATCGGCCTGAGCGACTACGGGTGCCCCCAATGACCGAAGCGGCACCAAGCACCCACGAGGCCACTGCACCGCTGCCCGCTACGAGACATCCGATCGATTGGTCAGGGCTGCGTCGTGGGGTGCGGGCGGGCCACGCCGCCGCGGCCACCATTGCGCGCCTTCGCGGTCGCAGGTGTTCACGGCCGCCACGGTGGAAAGCACGCCCCAAGTGCCACGGGCCACCCCCAGGCCGCCCCCTCGCAATGCCCCGCGGTGGTGCTGGCGCCGGTGATCAACGTTCAGGCGCGGCCGTGATATGGAGCGTCGATCACGATCATCCACGGTGCGGGTGCGGATGACTCGACGTCGAGTGGTTGGGCTCTGGTCCCCGCTTCATCACCACAAAGCCGGAACGCTCCAAATGTCTGACGAGCCTGTCCGCGGCGAACCGGGCCATCATACTGTCTGCATGGTGGACCCGCTTCCGACGGTCATAGCGGCGTGCAAACGCCAGTGTCTCGGCGAGTTCGTCAGGCGTTGCCGGGCGAAGGGCTGGGGCTTCCGTCATGGCGCCACTCTACCGCGGCCGCGGGGAACGAATCGAGAACCGATCCCGCATCACCCACCGCCAGCCCGCCGACCACTGGGATCAATGTCCAATCATCGGCCCAGTTGGCCGTCGCCGCGGCCGGCCATACGCTCCGGCCACAGAGCGGCGGGACCCGGCTGCCGCAATCAAGCCACAGCGCCAGGTCGTGCGTCTGCTAGGCCGCGACGTGCCGATCCTGCCGACGGACGATGCGAGCCGACGACAACGGCAATCCGGCGTCGGCGCGCCGCGTCCGCTCCTACCTCATGCGGGCGTTCGGCGATCGGCTTGGCGAGGTGCGAGAGGCGATGGAAGACAGGACCTGCGGCCCGTCGAAACCGGAGACGACCTGCACGCCGGAGCGCACCGCATGGTGATCCATCGACTACGCGGTGATCTTGCTACGTGATCCGGTTCCACTCCCAGGCTCTCAGGAAGCCGACGCCTTCTACGCTCGCTTCGCTCCGGACGGCACACCCGTCGTGGAAACCAGCGAGGTTGCGCCGAACGTCAACATCGATCTCGACAAACGCGGCGATCTCGTCGGCTTCGAGGTTGCTTCACGTTCGCCTTCGCGAGCGGCGCAAACCTGCTCACAAACATGCCGCCGAATAACTCGTCCGACCGTATAGCGCGCGCCGTTGGCCGTGCAGGGCCGGACGCTGGTGGCCCGCGCAGCGGCAGAGCCGCCATGCCACGTCTGCCGATAGGGTAGTCATGCAATCGACCGATCGCTCGGTATACTTGGTGGCAGCGCTAGAACTGCCACCACGTCGTGATCGAATCCCGTTATTCGAGCGGGGGTGACGTACGGCTGCTGGGTTCCAACCACGCCACCATCGATCTAGCTTTGCTTAACAGGTCGCGCTACATCAATAGGCACAAACTACTATTCGTGCAGTTGATCCGAGTATCTACGGCAGATAATAGAGTTCGAATCAGGGCGTGGTTCAATAAGAAAAATATTATTCCGATCTATAGTGTCCACTTGAGGTCTAGGAACCACGCCGCAACATGCCGAACGCGGATACAGGGCACATCCTGCGGAGTGGCCCTGTTACTAGCGGTGAATGTCCTGTTCACGTTTGGCCACGCCCTCCGCCATGATCTTTGCTCATGCGGTCGTCGCCTCCGCTAGTGCGTATTTTCGGTAACACCTGTTACAAGGAGACCTTCGGCCGCGATCACGCCATCCCGTTCGCGGCCGATGCCTCGCGGAGGCCGGATCTCGGGCATATTTCGACGTGGCACCTGTGATCGCCCGAAGTTGACTAACCGGCTCGCAGTGACCCATGGCACGCTCCTGCAACCCTCAGCATCCACGCACGTTACCGGTGCAGAATGGAAGGGAGCAATCCGATGAGTGAATTTCCTAATGATTACAATAGGAGTTGGACAGAGCCGCCACCAAGGGGTTGGAGAGACCCTATCGGGAATTGGAGAGAGCCGGCAGCCAGGAGCTGGAGAGACACCGCGAAGAGTTGGGCAGACACCACTGCCGATACAGCTCGATCGGCCGCGGATAGGGCGCGCTCCTACGCCCCCAAAACGTACGATGGCTCGGTGCAGGCTGCCAACTACGTCAGTGGAAGCGTCCGGGACCATCCTTTGTCAGCCTCGGCTGTGCTGCCTCTGCTCGGCTACGTGCTCGGTTTCTTGCTCCATCACCAATCGTCTGACGCTGGCTCGGCCAGATACAGCAGCAGAGGTTTGACGGAGGATGCTGCCGATACGGCCCAGTCAGCGGCGGATAGAGCGCGCTCCGCGGCCCCGGAGACGTACGATCGAACGGCCCAGGCTGTAGACTCCGGCGGTGGCAGCAGCATCGGACTGCTCGGCTTGGTCGCCGCCATTGGGCTCGGCTACGCGCTTGGCCTCATGCATAAGTCCGATCAAGAGCAACAGTCCCGGGTCGAATGGAAGCGCGTTGAGTAGTGCCGTGGCCCCAGCGGCAGCCAGGGGCGGTTGGCAAGAATAATGACCTGATCTGGCGCGCCCAGGGTGGGGCACCCTTGAGGTGCCACGTGGCCGCAGAAAATAAGTCGCGCAACCGTCAGGGTGACGAAGCTCGCCCAGACGGCCGCAGCGCCTGTTCTCAGCCGCGCGCTCGAAGCTGAGGATGAATGCAGGCCCTGCCACGCCGATGATCCGCTCGGCGCCGGCATGGTCGTGATCGAGCCGCCGTACAATCTAACCGTCCTGCAGCGCGTGGTCAGCGAGAACAACACGCTGGAGGCCTGCATCGGTGCGATGTTCACGAACAACGATCTGACCAGCTACGTTATTAGAGCGTGAAGACGGCACGACGCCCGAGACCGATCCCGGCAAGTACAAGGTGGTAGAGTTCTTTGGCCAGGTGCTCCCCGGCCCGAGCTTCATGCGGAAGCGGGATCGGCAATCAATTGCAAAAGTAGTGGCCGCCGTCGAACAGCGGTCGAAGGACGATCAAGATAAGTCCAGCGCCGCGATGGCACTGCGCAGCCACTCCGATCCGTTAGTGGAGCCGGAGAGCATGAGCACGCTCGCAGGCTGCAACCCTGGTTGCTA
>Ga0123356_10003208_pt1 | contig 17171 bp, 11 predicted proteins | sample TergutEmb28metaG_2_FD_92546 | JGI IMG/M metagenome (GOLD analysis project Ga0123356, IMG submission 92546) | Embiratermes neotenicus P3 segment gut microbial communities from Petit-Saut dam, French Guiana - Emb289 P3 | ecosystem: Host-associated > Arthropoda: Insects > Digestive system > Gut ...
GCTTTATAAAAAGCATATGTTTCGTACATAAAGTATGGGAGTCCCGGAGGTTTGTCCCATGCCTTCGCCTCGATATCTATACCAATTAATTGAGATAAGTTAAACATTTAATCGATTCCTTTATTATTATAACCTATTATAACCTTGTGAGGTTATTATGTCAATATTAAGGTTATAATAAATCGCCACTTGGTAAGTGACGATTTCATTTGCAGGATTGAATCTATATGTTTTATTCGTGTAACTTCGCTTTGCTACGTTGAAACGCTTGATTTCGATAATCGCACACGGTGCGGGAAAAATGTTCTCTTGTTATAAAAATCGTGTAAGATTCGTGTATGTACAGTATACATATTCCAGTTTGCCTTGCAATCGCAAGCCTTTTGGTGCTAAGTCTACCATTCCATCACACCGGCGTGTGTTTTGATTATATTGTATGTTGGGGTTTCTTTCAAGAGGTGAAATACCTTGTGAAAAATTCGTAGAAGTTGGTTTCCATTATTTTTTTGGAGGTTTCGGGGTTGAAGGTGGTGGTTAGGGATTCGCGGAGGGTTTTTAGGGATGAGACGTCGGTGATTCCTTGGGGTTTTGAGGGGATGCCGTCGAGGTCGCAGCCGAGGGCTATGTGGTTGCCGGCTCCGATTGATATGAAGTGGCGGAAGTGAGTCATTATATCATTCATTGTCGGGTCTGCTTCTGTGATTATTTCGGGGTACATGTTAAATCCGATTATGCCGCCGCTTTCTACTATTGCAAGTATCTGATCGTCTTTGAGATTTCGGCTGTGGGCAAATATCGAATAAGCGTTTGAATGGCTTGCCATGTATGGCCGGGTGCTTGTGTTGTGGGCGTCCCAAAAGCTGGCTTCGTTGAGGTGCGATACATCGAGTATCATACCAAGCTCATCCATTCGTTTAATTACTTCTATTCCAAACGATTTAAGTCCCTCTGTGCCCGATCCCTGTCCGAAGCCGAGTTCGTTTTCTCTGTTCCAGGTCGGGGCAAGGATTCTGACTCCTCTTTCATAAAAATGGTCTACGTTTTCGATTTTGCCCATCAGGGCTTCTCCGCCTTCGATTGCAAGAATTGCGCTGATTTTCCTTTCTCCCGCTATTCTTTTTATGTCATCCAAATCCAAGGCAATTTCAATTAAGTCACTATGTTTTTCCACTTCCTGCTCGAAAAAGTCAAACATTTGGTTTGTACGGTCGAATGCAGTAGAAACCCATCTGTTGGAGCACCATGCAACAAACACCTGAACGGGTGCATCAAACTCCGATAACCGCTTAAAGTCAACATCAAGCGCACTGTTATTGAATAGCCCCTGCTCTCCGGGGTCAAGCATTATAGCTTTTGATATTGTATCTGCATGTGCATCAATAAACCCGAAGCTTGGAACCGGCTCGGGTGGCATCGGCGTTTCCTGCGGAAGCACAGGCGTTGGCTCCGGAGTCGGCTCCGGTGAAGGTTCAAAAGCCGGTATTGGTGTCGGGTTGGGTGTTGGTGTAGTATTTATTTCTTGTTCCTCCGGTGTTTCTACATTAATATAATCAACAAAAGTGCATCCTTTCATGCAGACGGAAAATAATGCGAATAATGAAATAACAATTATAATCTTTTTCATTAAATAATCTCCATTATAAACTCAATAGGATATGTCAGGTTTTTCACTCAGAGATATCGGTTATTATTTCCACATCTGTCTTCGGTTCTTTTCTTGAGTGAACCGTATACCATATAAATATCCATGTACCTCTAATTGCTGCACTTGCTCCCACCGCTATCCATATACCCGTTAATCCCAAATCTGTAAACGATACAAACAGATATGCAAACAAAACACGCATTATGTTTGAGCTTATACTTGCAATTGACGGAGGCAGGGTCTTGCCTTTTCCCCTGAAAATACCTGCGGCAACGCCTTCGAGACATGCGGGTACCTGTACAAATGCCAATACCTGCAGGTAATGTATTCCCATTTTTATAACATCGGGTTCATTTGGTATGAATATGCCGAAGAGTACTCCGCCGCCGAAAAATAAAACAAGTGCTATTAAAATACCCCAGCATATCATCAAACCTGTTGAAATTTTAAACCCTTTGTTTATCCTTGTCCATTTTCCCGCTCCGAAGTTCTGTCCCGTAAATGCAGTCAGGGCTGCGGCATATCCGCCTGCTATTAGCCATGTCAGGCTTTCAATCTGAGAACCTATCCGGACAGTTGCAAGTGCTCCCGCTCCGTAATTTGCGACAAGTGGTGTGAGCATCATTGATAGTACGGTAAATAAGAAGCTTTCAAGCGAAACAGGTGTTACCCACTTTGCGATTTGCTTTATAATATCAAAGTTAGGTTTTAATGTCAGCCGCATTTTTTCAAAAGGTCTGTCTTTGCTTTTCAATAACACATATATAGCAAGACATACCGTAAGCGACTGTGCAATTACCGTTGCGATTGCCGCTCCGTGGATTCCGAGCCCTGCAGTGAATATAAGTATCGGGTCAAGCACCATGTTGAGTATAAATCCGAAGCCGCTTACCATCATTGACATGCGGGAATTTCCCGCTCCTACAAATATACCGTTTATCGCTGCTGTCATAAAGCCTATCGGCAGGCTTATACTTACTATTGCGAGATACTCGGCGGCTTCCCGTTCCACATGTGCTTCCCGGATTTGGAATAACCCAAGCAGCTCATTGTGGAATATCATAAAGACAGCTCCTATAAAAACGCCGCAGATTATTGCGATTATTATTGCATTTTGTGCGAATGCACGGGCGGTTTCGATATCCTTGCGTCCCAGGTTCTGGGAAACTCCGATTTCTGCTCCCATTCGTCCGAAGAGGAAAAATGCCATTGACAGCCACAAAAACATTCCTGCTGTCCCCGAGGCTGCAACTGCATCACTGCTGAGTCTTCCGAGCCAGAACATGTCGGTCAGATTGTACGCCATTTGAAAAATTTGTGTTACAATAATCGGCCCTGCAACAAAAAACAGCTTATTTACTATGCTGCCTTCCACCAAACTGTATTTTTCCGCTCTGCTCACTTTATTTGCACTCCCCGCATTACTTCCCTTACTTTCTTTACACTAGACCGATAAGGCTTTAGAAACTTCAAAAAAGTATATAAGCTTTTCCTTAACTTTTTTTTCGGTAATTCTTTCCAGAGCTTTTGCATATGCATCGAGCTGTGGAGTATACAAATCAATTTTATCGAAAATTGTTTTTTCTGAAACTTTGTCAGATTTATAGTCAATAATTACAAGCTCGTTGTTTTCTTCAAAGAAGCAGTCGATAACTCCCTGTATCAAAATCAAGTCCGTACCACTGCCCGGGAAATAGCTGTCGGCTCTGTTTAAAAGAGAAAATCTGAACTCATTTTGTACATTTTTCGCATTAATCAGGCGACCACCTATGTTGGAAGAAAAGAAATCAGCTATTTGCTTTTTGTTTATTACCTTAATATCATCCTCGGATATAATACCTGCTATTGCCATGCGCTGCAATTCATTGCTGATTTCGCCATCACGTGAACTCTTTTTGCGGTCTATGTGCTGCATTACATTGTGAAGTAATGTTCCGCGCTCTGCTCCTGTCATTTCTCTTTTTCCTGACAAAAACCCGGGTAATGTTGTGTTTTGATGACCGAAGCTTTCATTCTTAACCCATTTTGCTGCCTCCGATTCGGGGTCGGCAAGCTTTGTTAATCCGGTAACGGTTAACTTCGATGGTAAATCAACAGCATTTTTATAAGGATACTTTAAGGGTTCATACTCAATTGAGTTAAATTCCTTTTTCCCGGTATAAGAAACAGGCTCTGTTTCGAGATTTCTGTCAGCTTTGTTAGAAATCGTATATTCCGTAGTGTGGTCAGTAACATTTTTTATTTCGTTTTCTGAGAAAAGCGACCCTGTATCAATAACTTGTAATACTGCAGTCTTTTGATCAATATTACGAAGGCCCGTAAGCAGCCACTCAAGAATACTGCGCATTGACATTAGTGAAAAAGAAGAAATTTTGTCAGAAGGAAGAAAGTTAATTTTATCCAACAGTTTAGCTGCATCAGGTATTGCGGCTGTAATAAACAGTTTTTCTCTTGCTCTGGTCAGTGCTACATATAATACCCTTAACTCTTCCGAGTACATTTCATCGCGGAGTTTGCTTCTGATTGCATTTCTTGCAAGAGTTGAATATTTAATCCGTTTGCTTTTGTCTACAAACATAGTTCCGATACCAAGGTCGCTGTGAAAAACAGCACTTTTATTCATGTCCATATAATTAAAGCTCTTATTGACATTTGCTAAAAATACAATCGGAAACTCCAAACCTTTGGATTTATGAATACTCATTATTTTTACGGAACCTGACGCTATTGAAGATGAACTTTTATCATCAGACCATAACGGTAGTTCTTCATCTCTTTCCTGAACTGCGCGAATATATAGCAAAAATCCGAAGAGTCCTTTATATCCGGTCTTTTCAAATCGCCCTGCACTTTCTGCAAGTTGAATTAAGTTTTGTCTCCTCTTTTCTCCACCCTTCATTGCTGACATTATACCAAGAAGTCCTGTACTATTATACACATGCCATATGAACCTGTCAGCCGACATATCATAAACCATTGCTCTTAGATTATCCAGCTCAATTAAGAATTCCTTGCATTTTGTAGATGTTTCTTCTGAACACTTATTGTGTTCTGCAGACTTTTTTACCGCTTCATAGAAATTCATACCCTTTGCTTCCACTCGAATTTCCGCAAGCTCATCAGATGTGAATTTATATATAGGGCCGCTCAAAACGGAGGCCATAGATATATCCTGAAGCGGATTATCTATTACGGATAACAGCGACAATGCTGCAGATATTTCTATTGTATCGAAATATCCTTCACCACCCGGAAGCTCGGAAGGGATTTCTTTTTCCGATAAAGCAGCAGCATATTGCCATGCTCTGTTTTTCATTGAACGAAGCAAAATTACAATATCTGACAATACAGCAGGACGGTGTTCACCGTTTTCACCGGTAATATAATATGAGCCGTTTGCAATTTGCTGTATTTTTGATGCAATATATTCTGCTTCGATTTTTATTGCGGTAGGATTTTCATCTTCATTTTCGGCTTCCAATGTGCTCATGTCGAGTAAATCCACAGAAACATCGGCTGTCTCTTCATCATCATGGTAAGGTATTCCTTGTTTTCCTTGTTTGCTCACAGTTTCGCTGCGCCCGTGAATGAGGTGTTCTTTTTTTGTATATTCAAGCTCACCGAAATCAACTGACATAATATTTGTGAAAATATAGTTTACTGTGTCAAGAATACCCCGGCGGGAACGGAAATTTTGCGAGAGATGTATTTTTCTTCCAAATTGTGATGAAGGGAGTTTTTTATCGTTATTATTTGTTTCACTTTCATTATTATTTTCTGAGTCTTTTTCGTCCTTAGTTTTAAATGATTTATACTTAGACAGAAATATTGTAGGATCGGCATGACGGAATCTGTATATTGCCTGTTTTACATCCCCTACCATAAATATGTTTTTATTATTATCCGATATCGCATTAAATATTTGCTCCTGAACAGCGTTTACATCCTGGTATTCGTCAATCATTATTTCCTTATATCGTTTTGACATTGTATGAGCAAGCGTTGTTTTCTCTTTTGTTGTCTCGTCAACAAGTAACGATAAGGTCAGATGTTCTAAATCAGAGAAGTCTGCAGCACCTCTTCGCTTCTTTTCTTCTGAATATGCACTGTCAAAGCTTTTTAGCAGGTTCAATAACGCAGTAATTGCAGGACTTAGCGACTCCATCTCTTTTATATGTTCTTTTGAACATATTTTGAGCTCCTCGGTGCATTTTTTTAGTTCGGCAATACATTTTTTTCTGATTTCCTTAAGGTCATCATACCCTGAGATGCTTTTTGCACGGCTGAAAACAAAGCAACTCATCCTTCCGGCTTCATCCCAGCCGCTCTCCAGTGCTGCTAAAAAAGCATCGGTTTGACTTTCCAGTTCATTCACACTATCTGAGTATTTAACTTTAAAATCAGGATGGTATTCCATTTCATTACAGAGACGGTTAACTTCACTTTTTACATAATTTGCAACAGACTTCATTTTTGAAAGAGTATATGCTCCGTAGTCTGTATCTGATATATCCTTTATTCCTTCGAAGTTCTGTTTATTTATTTGCTCATTTAACCAGCTTCCGGGATCGGGCAGGCTTCGTATTTTATTATAGATGTCAAGTAGAAACTCAACCAGCTGTTTGTCATCTCTTGCTCCGGCTACTGTATCAATGAGCTGCTTAAACCCCGGATTAGCATCGATATTATCGTACAGCTCTCCTATTACTTTATCTGCGGTTTCACTCATTATTAACATGCTCTCGGTGGTATCGGCTATTCTAAAGTCCGGCGGTAATCTGACAAGATGGGAGTTTTCACGGAGAATATCGCTGCAAACAGTATGGATTGTGTCTATTGCCGCTCCTCTGCAAAGAAGTGCCTGGCGGCGAAGGCGTTTATTACCCGGCGCTTCGGAGAGTTTGGTCAGCAATTCCTCATGTATTCTCTCTCTAAGCTCGAATGCAGCAGCGCGTGTATATGTAATTACCATAAATTCATCAATGTTTGCTCCGTCGTTTATATGGCTGAGCAGGCGCTCAACAAGTACTTTTGTTTTTCCCGAACCTGCTGCGGCAGAGACGAGCAATGCTCCACCCCTGTGGTTAACAGACTCTTGTTGTTCAGTTGTGAGATTCATTTTACTGTTAATCATTTGTATTCCCTTGATTTTCTGTTGCTTCCAGCATTTCCCATGCTTCGTCATCTTTAATTTTGCTTATAAATCTGCGTCTGTCACCTGTTTCCTCATCGAAGCCGCACACAGAATGATAGTCACAGAAGTAACATGCATTGTCGTTTTCATTTTTAAAGTAAGGACTGCATTCATTTTTACCGTTTTTTATGTTTTCTGCTGCAGAATGGATTTTATTTTCCACATGATTTGAAAGTAACTCAAACTGCTGCGCTGTTATCAGGCAATTCCCTGTAAACCCGCCTTCTTTGTTTTGCTTTACGGGAAGATAATTTTTTTCATTTCCGCTTTCCATTGCTTCAAGTATTGCCGGATTATTCAAAATAAGCCCGCTGCGTTTCATTTCGGTCTTGCGTTTTTTTTGTATTTCCTCTGCGTCGGCATCACGGGGAGCATTAATGATTACATCTCTTGCGGGAACATATAATACTCCTGCAGCTTCTATATTCTTGAAATTTCCGTAAAATCCATATTTTTTAAGCGCAAAGAGGTAAAGAAGCATTTGCAGATCCCTGCCGGCAAGGATATCTGTCATATCAAAGGTATATGCAGCTCTGGCGGTTTTATAGTCAATGACCCGCAGATACAACTTTCCGTCATGTTCAAAACCGTCTATTCTGTCGACAATTCCCTTTTGCGTTTTTGTTAGGCTGCCGATATCGAATTCCAATTCCAAGGGTTCAAAGGATGAATTCTTCAACTCTGCCAGCATGTCTGAGACAACAAATCTTACATCACGGCGGTATCTCTCAAATAAATACTTAAAACGGGTTGTTTTTCCTTCAAAATTTATAAGGATATCATTTATATATATTTCAATATACTTTTCTGTCAGTGTAATGCAGGTTTCTTCATCTGTATCTTTAAATCCTTTGTTTTGCTTTATTTCCTTAAAAACACCGTCAAGCACAAAATGAATGAAGCTTCCCGCTGTAAGTGCGTCAAATTCTGCCTGTCTGCGGGGTGTAAGTCTTAGGCCGTTCTTTAAAAAATGCATATAAGGGCATGAATAGTAGCTGCTCAGACCGGTTGCCGATAATGCAATATTGTCACCGTATATCAGCTTTGCTGCCCGTTTCGATAAAAGTTGCCCCTGCCTTGCCATTGAAAGAAAGGATAAGCCGTTTTTTAGGCTGTCATATTTGTACTGCAGCTCCATATATGGTTTTTTTGCGGCGGTCATGTATGTCTCCGGGGAGATGGATTCCTCGGTTATGTTAAACATTTCTCGCAGTCGCTTGACTATAAACGAGGGTCTTTGTCCGTTTTCCGGTGAATATATCACAAATAGTTTTTCTGATGGGAGTGTTAAAACAGAATACAGCATGTTCATTTCTCTGTTTAAGCGTTCCTCTAAACCGAAAGGAATGTCAGCACCTAAATTTCCGAGAAGAGTTCTTTCATTTTCTGATAATGCACCGCTTCTTTTGCCGAGAGACGGCATGTTTTCATCGGTTGCGCCTAATATGATAAGACACTTCAAATCACGCCTGCGGCTCATTGACATGCTTCCGAGAGGAGTTCTGTCGAGAGAAACCGGAATAACTCCTATATCGTTTTGTGATATTGAGAGTGAAAACAACTTATGAAAGTCACTTGAACTCATCTTTTTGGTATCCAGAATTGAGTACATCTGTTCCATTGCACTAATAATAATATCCCACATCTGTAAATATTCATCTGCAAGGCGTTTATTGTTCTGCTGTGCAAAGATTTCTGCCTTTTTCTTAAGAGTACCTTGCAGGTCCATATCTTCAAAAAAGGTATATAATGCAATGAGTTTTGATTGAACTTCGGACTCGCCTTTTATATTATCACGTAGTTTTACTAACGGTTTAACTATCTTTTCGCGTAATTTGTTTAATTTTTCCAGAATTTCGAGATCGTCTTCATTGGAACTGTTGTATCCACCGGGCGGCATTGTCCAGCGACGATTCCATATCGTCCCGCGAACTTGCCATTTAATCGCATAATTTTCCAATATGGCAGAGTCGTCAGTTGATATATCAACTAACCCTGTCTTGAGGTACCTGAAAATTGACTTATATTCATACCCAAATGTCACAATTTCAAGTGCTGCATCAATTAATGCTATTGGAGGCTTGCTTAAAATGTCTGTTTTCCCGCTTGAAAAGTATGGAATATCATATTTTTCGAAGATATTCTCGCAAATTGCACCGTAATCCTCCCAATTTCTTGCCATAACGCCAATATCACGCCATCGATAACCTGATTTTACCAGCTCTATCACCTTATATGCAGCATATTCGCATTCTGAATACCGCGACGGTGCGAGTAAAAGAGATATTGCGTCACAGGGTTGATTGTACTTTTCAGGTGAGTCGTTAAAAAGCTGCTCCTCCATGTATAACAACTCAGGTGCTTGCGGGAGAGTGCTTTTCAATGTTGTAAGGTATTCCTTGTTTTCATTACTCGCTACCTTAATATTATACTTTGAAGCAAGCATCTGTAATCCGGTAACCGTTTTACGCGGTACCTCGAACACCTCGCTATTATCATCAAGGTCACATGTCAGGCAAATAGTCATGTGTGCTTTCTTCCGCATCAATTCTTCAATGATTTTTAACTCCTGAGCCGTAAAATCATTAAACCCGTCAAAATATATGTGTCCATTGCTTCCGATCGAGCTTTCAGCTATCAGCTCTGCAAGTATCGTAAGCCGCTCTGCTGCATCGTTTCCGTGGATTTCCAGCAAGGCATCATAGGCACTGTAAATAAGTGAAAGGTCATTTAATTTGTCTGTAAGCGGGTTTTGGGTCATTGATGCCGCTTTCTCAAGAATGGCGGGAGTAATCTTATAGCTCTTAAACTCCTTAACGGCATCAAGCAGTCCTTCCAGGATTTCTGTCCGTGTTCGTTTAAGTCCAAAGGCTTTAAGGCTTGCCGCAACTGATTCCATTGCTCTATGCAGGGCTAGAATCTGCCCTGATGCATCAAGCATTTTACCGGATGCTCTCCCTGTTTCCGCCATTACATTAATACACAGACGTGTAAAACTAAGTGTTTCTGCATGAAGAGACAGCCTGTCGCCGCATGTCCGGCATAGCTGTCTTTCCGCATCATGAGAGTACTGCTCAGGCACAATCAGAAGCATCCCTGTCTCGCCTTCACTCATTCTGCGCTTGATTTCACTCATTATATAATTAGTTTTACCGGTTCCTGCACGGCCAAGAATTAAGTTGAGCAACATTATCCTCCAAGCAAACAAGTAACAACTATACAATAGCATTACTGCAAAACGAAATCAAGGTAAGTCAGGGGTAAGGCAGTGTCTCATCGTACCTGCTTCCTTATTAAAACCACTCTGTTGTGGCAGAGAATTTATTTTTGTGGATATCTTGTGGTTTTTGTGGTATAATTAATGTGATTCTGTGTTTATCTTTCGGATAAACAGAACAAAACGAGGTCATATATGAAGAGAATTTTTATTATATTAGTTATAGTTATGCTGCTTGCGGGGCAAGCGTTCGGTACTGCAGCCTGTTTCGGCGGAGGGAGAAACAATGAGCCCGAGCCTACTCCCTCACCCACTCCGCGCCCTACACCCGAACCTACCCCGGAGCCTACTCCCTCACCCACTCCCGTTGTTTTGACTGAGTATACAGGAACGGTTCACCATCTGTTTTTCCATGAAGCCATAGCATATCCTGAAATTGCTTTTCCAAACAAGACAAATCAATTCGGGCTTGATAATTACATGAACACTGTCCACGAGTTCAGCATGGTGCTGCAGAGCTTGTATGACAGGAATTTTATCCTCATAAGCATGCATGATGTCTGGTCTGAATTTACGAATGAAAGCGGTCAGAACAGGATGCGCCGCAACACTCTTATGCTACCTGAAGGCAAAACTCCCATTATTTTATCATTTGACGACCTTACATTTCATTTAGAGCCTTATAATGCGTTTATGCACAGATATATCATAGGTTCTGACGGTGAAGTATGGGCCGAGGGTATTGATCCAAACGGAAATTACATTGTGACACAAGACCTTACTGCAATTACAGTACTTGATAAATTTATCAGGGATAATCCCGGTTTTTCACATAACGGCGCAAAGGGATGCATTGCTCAGACCGGTCTTAACGGTTTGCTCGGTTATAAAACCCAAACTAATAAAAATGATAACTCCGAGGAATACAGGCTCAACAGAATGAAGGAAATAGCAAGAGTACAGCCTGTTGTTCAAAGGCTTCTTGAAACAGGCTGGTATTTTGCATCTCACAGCTGGGGCCATATACGGTTCGAAAGCGCTTCTCTCGACCGTGTCAGAGAGGATGCCGTCCGCTGGCAGGACGAGGTTGCAACGCTTGTAGGAGATACTATAATCATGATTTACGCACACGGTGAAAGACTTGACGGAAATGATGTCTGGAGAGAAACTGCAGGACCTGCTCTCAGGTTTTATGTAGACGAGCTTGGCTTTCGTATGTTTGCTTCTGTCGGAAGAGAGCCTTTTACACGCATCAGAACAGATGTTCCTGCCGTTATGATGGACAGAATGAATGTTGACGGTATTGCTCTTAGAGGGCAGCAACGTGTTGTAAGAGAGCGCGACAGCGTTCTTTTGGTCGATTATGAAATTTATTATAATGTAAGGGATGTTTTTGACCCTCTGCGTCCGGATGGCAATATTGCATGGAACTGACGTATTTCTAACGGTTTTTTAGTTAAGTTTATATAGTTTTAACGCAGGGTTTATTCCTATGAATCAATTGTTTCCGTAAGAAAGCAGTCTTTATAAGTATCTTTTAGCTGCTCAAAAGCAGACTCTGCCTTTGTTTTATCTGTAAAAAGTCCAAGAACGGACGGTCCTGAACCTGTCATAACCGAACCTTGCGCACCGTTATCCAGCAGTGTGCTTTTTATTTCCGCTATTTCCTGCCTGCCGCGCGGTAGAATATCTTCAAAAACATTGTACATTCGCCTTGCGACACCGTTAATATCATTTTTCTCAAGTGACTTTATTATTCCTTCGGTATCGGGTCTTGCACGGATTTTCTCACATTTTACCAGACCGAACAGCTCAGGTGTTGAGCACGAAAAAGGCGGCTTGCAAATAACAAAATAGCAATGTGGCAGAGGAGGAATTTTTGATATTTTTTCTCCCCTTCCTTCAACAAGTTTTGTGCCGCCATATAAACTGAACGGTACGTCTGAGCCAACTGAACTTGCTATGCGCTCTAAAGAGCTGCTATCATGTTCAGTATTGAACATCTTGTCCAGCAATCGAATCACGCATGCTCCATCTGTACTGCCTCCTCCAAGGCCGGCACATACAGGTATTTTTTTATTTATTGATATCTCCGTTTTGTATCCTTTAATATTTGATGCATCAAAAAAAGCAACAGCTGCTTTCCCGGCTATATTCCGGGCATCATTCGGAATGTACGGAAGCCCGGTTTTTACTTTCACCCCTTCTCCCGGTGAGCACTCGATTGTTACTTCATCAAAAAGGCAAACGGTTTGCATAATCGTTTTAAGGTTATGATAACCGTTGTCCATTTTGGATATTATATCCAGTGAAATATTTATTTTTGCATATGCAAGCGATGATTCCTTCATTGAGCTTTTCATTCCTTAAACAATAAATCCATTAAACCGGTTCCGGGTACTGTGGTTTTTCTGCTCTCAGCCTCAGCCTCGGAAAAAGACATCCCGGTTTTTGCATCAAATCGGCTGTCGTACAAAACATACGGAACAAGACCGCTGTCATGCCCTCGTGTTGAGGTCAGTGTTCTGTGGTCGGATATTACAAGCATCCGGTAGTCAACATTTTTTTTCTTAAGCTTTTCAAGCATTACAGACAGAACTCTCGAATCAATCCACTCGATTGCCTGAAGTTTACCTTCCAAATCGCCGTTATGAGTGCATTCATCGGGGGCTTCAACATGCACAATAACAAAATCATGCTTATCAAGCGTATTTACAGCAGCATCCGCTTTCCCCTCGTAATTTGTGTTCAGCTCGCCTGTTGCTCCCTCAACATGGATTTTTTCAAGCCCAACAAGCACTCCTATCCCCTGACATAGCGGCACTGCAGAAATAACAGCTCCTGTTTTTCCATACCTTTCGGCGAAATCCGGCAACTTAACAGCCGTTCCCTCCGCCCAGAACCAAATACAATTCGCCGGAAGCTTCCCTTTCAGGCGTCTTTGCTCATTAATCGGATGATTGTTCAATATTTCATGAGATTGTTTTATAAGGGACTTGAGGACTTCTGCATTTTCAGAGCCATAGGGTAAAAATTTTCCAAGTGGTTCATCTAAATGGTCATGCGGAGCAGTGAGAACACATGAAGCAAAAGAGATGTTTGCTTGCACAGCTATATGCCTAAATGATGAACCCGGATATATTTTTATGCCGGCTTTTTCTGCAGTTTCCTTAAAACCCGGAGTGCTAAACAAGTCGGCAATCAGTTTATCTGACGATTCGCCGTCAATTGCGCCTGCTGAGTGAGAGAGTATTTTCTTTTCCTCAAAGGGAATATCTGCGTCTTCTATTGAAAGCATGTTACATCTATATGCAATATCGCCCGGCGAAAGGTTTATCCCGGTTGCTGCCGCTTCGAGCGGTGCTCTGCCTGCGAAGTAGACGCAGGGGTCCATGCCCAATATCGACAAGATTGCCGTGTCGCTGCCCGCTTGCATTCCGTCGGGGATGGTTTTTGCCGTGCCTAATTCACCGGAGCCTGCAAGCTTATCAAGCACCGGTGTATTTGCATATTGCAGTGGCGTCAAGCCGTCAAGTGCGGGTATCGGGTCATCTGCCGATCCGTCTGCGATTACCAGTACATATTTCATAATGATTTTACAAACTTTTCCATCCGTTCAAGGGCTATTCCAATATTTTCCATTGATGACGCATAGCATATTCGCACAAAACCTTCTCCGCCCTGACCAAAAGCACTTCCGGGTATTACTGCCACTTTTTCGGAAAGAAGGAATTTTTCGCAAAAATCCGAAGAGCTGAGCCCTGTGCTTTGGATGCTTGGGAACATGTAAAAGGCACCTTGCGGTTCAAAGCATTCGAGTCCGATATCACGCAGACCGGTAAGCAGGAATTTTCTGCGCTTGTCATACTCTGTCCTCATCTTTTGGACGTCCTCGTCGCCGTCACGCATTGCCGTTATTGCAGCATATTGACTTGTCGTAGGTGATGACATTACAGCGTATTGATGTATTTTTAACATTTGAACAATTATTTCTTCGGGTCCGCATGCGTATCCCATACGCCAGCCTGTCATTGCATGGCTTTTTGAAAAGCCGCCTACATATACCGTGCGCTCATACATATCAGGTATTGAGGCTATTGAAACATGTTTCTGACCGTAAGTTAACTCGGCGTAAATCTCATCTGCGATTACCATTATATTTGTTCCCCTTAGCAGTTTTGCAACTGCTTCAAGGTCTTCTTTTCTCATTACTGCACCTGTAGGATTGCACGGGTATGGCAGAATAAGCACTTTTGTTTGCGGTGTTATCGCTGCACGCAGCTCATCTTCTGTCAGTCTAAACTCATTTTCTGCTTTGGTTTCGATAAACACAGGTGTTCCGCCTGCAAGAGTTGCTATCGGCCCATAGCAGACAAATGACGGAACGGGAATAATAACCTCATCTCCGGGATTTACTATTGCCCGCATTGCAAGGTCAATCGCTTCACTTCCGCCGACAGTGATTATAACTTGGTTTTTATAGTTATACTCAAGATTAAAGCGTCTGCTTAAATACTTTGCAACCTCATCGCGAAGCTGTGAAAGCCCCGCATTACCGGTATATTTTGTAAACCCTTTTTCCAGTGATTTAATTCCCGCATCTCTTATGTGCCAGGGCGTTACAAAATCCGGCTCGCCGATTCCAAGTGATATTGCATCGGTCATTTCTTCAAGAATATCGAAAAACTTTCTTATTCCCGACGGAGCAAGGGATTGCACGCTTTTTGACAGAATTGAATTATATTCAATCATATGAAAATCTCTCCCTTTTCCTGAACGGGTTTATCCACAAGAACCTTGTTGTTTTCCTTATATTTTTTCATAATAAAACGTGTTGCTGTCGAGGTAACGCCTTCGATTGCCGCAAGCTTCTCATACACAAAAACTGCAGCTTCCTGCATCGAGTTTACTGTCATTGTGACAAGCAAATCGTAAGAGCCTGTCATCAGGAATAAAGACTCCACTTCATCGTACTGATAAATACGCTGTGCAATCCTGTCATACCCTTCACCAAACTGAGGAGATATTTTCACCTCAATAAGAGCATTCACCTTCTCACCTGCCATATCCGTCCCCTCCCAAAGAATTTTGCCTGTAATACTATCACGATAAACAAAAATTTACAAGTACCACCCCGAGTGTCAAGGGGTTCCTTATCTCTTGTGTTGGAGAACCGTCCCCTTGTTTTTGTAAAAGGGGTTAAAGTTAAATATTACCGGTGTTTTTTCCGTCCAGCAGGTTTGATATAAAAGAGTGAATATTGCTTTTTAGGTTTTTATATGCTATTTTATTCGGAGTAATACTATCCATAATATCAATATATTTTTGTAAGTGTTTTTCAATAAAAGCAGCTGTTTCATTTTTATCTGAAAACCTGAAGCATTTCCATGATATTAATTCGGAAACAATGTTGTTTATTGAAATGTTTGCGTGTATATATTCACCACCAACTGACAAAGCCATTCTACCGTCTGTACTATTATGACGGAGTGCAACCTGGTCATATGCAGGAGCTAATGATACAGATTCATCAGGCAGATGAAGAATACTGACATTTTTTGCGTGCATATCAAGGTTTCCGATAGCAATTGCAAAAATTAACTGAGCAGCAAACTTTTCTATATCATCATTGTTCCCAAAACGATGCAATGTTTGTGCTATTCGTTTTGCACTAACTTTTCCGCCGTATTCCTGATACTTTTCTGACCCGCGGGCACCCAGAGCTTGATTAAAGTCTTCCTGATGTATTCTACCTCCCTCAAAGTCGTTTTTTCTGTCATATCTTTCTATTACAAGAGCATCAGCTCCGTTAAAATTCTCAATCCATATTGGATATGCGGTTAATCCGGATTTATATGCAATTTGCATACAAAACTCCTCATCGTATATCATTGTCGGATATTCCAATACAACAGGCTTAATAATATGTGTTGAAGGGAAACCGTTATAAACTCTATGCCATGATGCATCTTTCTTTGCCAAAACAATCTTACCCTGTATGCCTCCTAATGAAGTTTTTCCTGTAATCGGAGAATTGGCAAGAGCGGCTTGCGGCATATGCTCTAACAAATAACGGATTTCATTATCATCGACTTGCTCGGCTTCCGGTTTTTTATCAGAACTTAAATCATCAGGGTCATAGATTGTAAGTGCACCGGCAATATCTTTACCATATTTGCGCAGCATGCCGTAAAAATTCTGTTCAGTGTGAGGTAATGACGTTAAAAGCCAATTATAATTTCTACCCTCAGGCAGAAGCTCTGTAAAAAAAACAGCAGAACGCTTCATTTGGGGTACTGTGTATCGCAGAAGAAGCGGAACATTAAGGCTCATTATCGTAGATGCTAATTGATATTTTTCAAAAACAGATGGAGATACTTCAAAATTAAACCCTTTTTCATTTTGCGAAAGAGTTCCTAAAACAGAACCGTATAATTCTACATTGAGTTTGCTCATTTACCGGATACATCCTTTACTTCAAAATCTGCGGATAAAGTAACACCTGTTTTTTCAAGAATTAAGAATAATCTTTCCATCAAAACTCCGGGTTTTCCTTGTTCCATTTCCCATACCCATTTTTGGTTAATACCCAACATTTTAGCCAACTCTCTTTGACTAAAGCCTTGCTGCATACGGCTTTGTTGTATCACTTGCCCTAAAGTAAAAGGATTGTTTATCTTGGTTGAAATTATCATTGCGCTACTCCTGACTTCAATAATGTAGTCACTGCATGCGACTACGATAATGAAGTCATTATACACGACTACGATATCGTAGTCAAGCGAAATGTTAAATAAAGTCATCTTGATAACAAGCAGAAAAAAGTGATGGAAATCTATAAATAAATATGTTATTTTATGTTTGTAGGAAGACCGGGCTGACCGGAATTGGATGGTCAAAGGAGTATCCTGCAAGACGAATATCCGGTTCAAAGCCGGATTTTTGTTTGCCTATTATAAAGCATAGACAGGGGGACGGTTCTTTTTGTCAAGGGTATTTCACATAATTAACTAAATAATTTTCGAAGTGCCTCGGCTACAACAGCTGGGGCACTTTATTAAAATGCCCTAACAAAAAACGCACCGCAATAAATAGATTAAATCAACTATATGTAA
>Ga0123356_10003209_pt1 | contig 17170 bp, 18 predicted proteins | sample TergutEmb28metaG_2_FD_92546 | JGI IMG/M metagenome (GOLD analysis project Ga0123356, IMG submission 92546) | Embiratermes neotenicus P3 segment gut microbial communities from Petit-Saut dam, French Guiana - Emb289 P3 | ecosystem: Host-associated > Arthropoda: Insects > Digestive system > Gut ...
CCCAGGGTTTGGGAGGCCAGCGGTCATATTTCAGGCTTCTCCGATCCCCTAGTAGAATGCCTAAAGTGCCACCTGCGCTACCGGGCCGACCAGTTGGAAAGCCAGGTCTGCCCAGAGTGTGGCCAGGGACTCACCGCCCCGCGCCAGTTTAATCTCATGTTCAAGACCTTTATGGGACCCGTTGAGGATGAGGCAGCCGTTGTTTTTATGCGCCCGGAGACGGCCCAGGGTATCTTCGTTAACTTCGAAAACGTCCTTACCACTACCCGGAAAAAGTTGCCCTTTGGCATCGCCCAGCAGGGCAAAAGCTTCCGCAACGAAATCACCACCGGTAATTTCATCTTCCGCTCACGCGAGTTTGAGCAGATGGAGCTGGAGTTCTTTGTGCGCCCAGGAACTGACATGGGGTGGTTTGACTACTGGACCAAGGAACGCCTGTCCTGGTTTGTCAAACACGGCATAAAACCCGAACACCTTCGACTGCACGCCCATGAGCAAGATGTCCTGGCCCACTACGCCCGTTGCTGTTCTGATGTTGAATACCTGTTCCCCATGGGCTGGAGTGAGCTTGAGGGTATTGCCAATCGAGGTGACTTCGACCTTAGGCAGCACGCCTCGTTCTCCGGTAAATCCCTTAACTACTACGACGAGGACAGCAAAGAGACCATTGTACCCTGTGTTATCGAGCCCTCGGCAGGGGTAGACCGCGCCGTCTTGGCTTTCCTTTGTGATGCCTATGCAGAGGAGCCGGACAAGGATGACGTACGCACCGTACTCCACCTCCACCCCGCCATCGCCCCTATCAAGGTCGCCGTTCTACCGCTCTCCAAAAAAGAGCCCCTTGCCCAGCTGGCCAAGGATGTCTACGCCAAGGTGCGGGCACGTTGGAACACCTCTTACGATGACGCCCAAAGTATCGGGAGGCGCTATCGCAGGCAGGATGAAATAGGTACCCCACTCTGTATAACTATTGATTTCCAGTCGCTGGAAGACCAGCAGGTTACTGTGCGTGACCGCGACACCATGAGCCAAGAGCGGGTACCCGTAGCCACCCTCTTGGAATACCTTGCCGGGAAACTCACCGCCTAGCAGGCCTAAGGGATTTGATGGCGGATAATCTTAGCACTCACCGATCACCGACTTAGATGAAGTTCATCCATTTCGCTGACCTCCACATAGGGGTGGAAACCTACGGCAAGATAGACCCCGTAAGCGGGCTCTCCAGCCGCGTGATGGATTTCCTAAGTGCCTTAGATCAGCTTGTGGACTACGCCGTCAAAGAAAGCGCTGATCTGGTTATCTTCAGCGGCGATGCCTACAAGAGCCGTGATCCCTCCCAGACCCAGCAACGTGAGTTTGCCAAGAGAATCAAGCGTCTTTCTCAATGCGGGATACCCATCTTTTTGCTAACGGGCAATCACGACTTACCCGCAGCCTTAGGACGCGCCACAACAACCGAGATCTTTGACACCCTCGCCGTTGACAACGTCTATGTATCCAGCCGGCCAGGTATCTACCGCGTTAATACCAAAAGCGGTCCCGTACAGATTGTTGCCATACCCTGGATTAAGCGCGGTAATGTCATTGCCCGGGATGAGATAAAAAACCTCAACATTACCGAGATCAACCAACGCCTGCGGGAGATCCTTACCGACATCATCGAAACCCAGGCATCTCAGCTTGACCCACAACTACCCGCCGTGCTTACCGCCCATGTCTGGGTACACGGGGCCAAGCTTGGCTCAGAGGAAGTTATGACTATCGGGCAGGAGCATACCCTGCTCCTTTCGGCCGTTGCCAACAGCGCCTTCGACTACGTCGCCCTTGGGCATATCCACCGCCAACAAGTACTAGCGGAAAGCCCACCGGTTGTTTATGCCGGAAGCCTGGAGCGGATAGACTTCGGCGACGAGGGGCTGGAAAAGGGTTTTTATGTAGTGGACATTATTACAAAAGACGGGAAGCGCAAGACCCACGTCCATCCGCAGACCTTATCCGGGCGGCGCTTCCTTACCATTGAAAAGACTATATCCCCCGACGACCCCGACCCAACAAGCACTGTTGTAAAATTACTGCATCAAAAAGCCGAGGATATTACTGGTAGCATCGTGCGTTTAGAGCTTTCTTTACCCCAGCAACTTAGGACCCAAATAGATGAGGCTATCATCCGTGCCGCTGCTTCCGATTCGCACTACTTCGCGGTCACTTATAAGATTGAGCGCACAACACGAACACGCCTCGCCGATTCGTTCGTCGAAAGCCTTACCCCCCAAGGCGCCTTAGAGGCCTATTTGAAGATGAAATACCCTGACTCCCCCGCCCATCTGGAGGAACTCCTAGCCAGTGGGCGTGAGCTTATGCAGGCAGAGAGGTCCTGAAAACAGTGATTAACGAACGTAAACACCAGTCTACGACGTCCCCGCTCTTTGAAAATCGCTACGATGCGGGACGGCAACTTGCTCAGAAGCTTACAGGGTATGACAATGAGCCATCCATTGTGCTGGCCATTCCCAACGGCGGTGTCCCTATCGCCGTACCCGTGGCCCTCGAGCTTGGCATCCCCCTTGATCTAGTTGTTGCCCGCAAACTCCCCATCCCTCTCCTGCCCGAGGGTGGCTTTGGGGCCGTAGCCGATGACGGGAATGCCATCTTCAATCAGGATGTGCTTAAGAAATTCCCCTTAACCGAACACCAGATCAATTTCCAGATCCAAAAGGTGCGCATTGACATCCGTCAACGTAGCCTCCTTTACCGCGGGACACGCCCCCTGCCCGGTGTCGTCGGCAAGACAGCAATTATTGTTGATGACGGCCTAGCCTCCGGTTATACCATGATGGCAGCCGTGGAATCAGTGCGGCGGCGCGACCCACGGCGCATTGTCGTCGCCGTACCAGTCGCCTCAGCAACAGCAGTTGAAAAAATTGAAAAGCTCGGGGTACACGTGCTCACCGTTCACACCGCCACCGTACCAAAATTCTACGTCTCTGATTATTACCAGTACTGGGACGTCTTAACCGACGAGCAGGGTGTGAGGTGCTTCAAAGACTGGCAAGCCCGCCGCCCCCATCATCCCCCAGATAGGGGGGCACCGCCCGAAAATATCCGACCCATAACCCATAGGGCCGTCTATCACTAGTTGCCCCATCCCTCACAGACACGAAGGCAGAAACCAACAATTTCATTTTCATTTAATAAGTTAAAACTATGTCAATACTACGCAGTTTATACGACACTTTCTTTAACCTGGCCCTAATTATTTCGTTCGTTGCCTGGGTCACCGCCCAGCTCATAAAAGTACTGGGTGGTTGCATCCGCGAGCGGCGCTGGGATTGGAGCTTTTTCATTCGTTCAGGAGGTATGCCCAGTGCCCATACTGCCCTAGTCACGGCCCTTGCCACCACCGTTGGCTTTGTGGAAGGCTTTAGTTCTACTATTTTTGGGGTTGCCGCCGTTTTCGCCCTAATCGTCATGTACGATGCGGCAGGTGTTAGGCATGCGGTGGGTATTCAGGCAGGGATACTAAACCGAATTCTAAAGGAACTCATGACTCGCCGCCCCAAAGACTTGGAGCACGACGTGCGCGAGCTTCTCGGGCACACCCCTGTCCAGGTGTTTAGCGGGGCCGCAGTGGGCTTAGCCGTGGCCTTAATAGGACTCTTGCTTGCCGGGAATCTTCATTTTTAACCGGTCTCCACACAACCAAACAGCGCTCCGGTCATGGTGGTCTTTGGTGACACTTACCGCGGACGGAACCCCGCTTATCCTAGACTTAAAAAATAACTGGCGATAATCCAATTTCAAATGATATAATCTGGCATCGGAATGCTATCAAGTTATAGTTGGGTCCGGTAAGATGAGGGGCAGCAGGTCCGTCCAGTCTTATCAGCTGTTTACTGTAGCTTAGTTTGCGAGGCGAAAATGGCATGTCCTAAGTGCGGCCACGAAATAAATCATGAACAGTTTCCGCTTGGACTAACCTTCTGCCCCTATTGTGGTGACAAGGTTAGCGGGCAGGACCCGGCACAATCCATTGCCTTCTGCCCTTACTGTGGCCGCCGCATTCTTATCGCCGCCACTTTTTGCCCGGAGTGCGGTAAGCGTATCGCCACCGGCACCCAATCCCACTATGCTGTCACCGGTGCGACTGCGCCGGCCATCCCCTCTCCCCCACCACCGCAATTCAGCGTAACCCCACCGCAGAGGGTCGTACCACCACCAGAGATTGACGATGCCCTCCAGATGAGCTACGAGGAGCCCCTCTCCCCACCACCGTCCCAACCGATTTGGCCAAGGATAGTCGCCTTTTGCCGACGCGCCCTCCAGCCAGTTGGAACCCTTATTACCGGGCGCTGGCGCCTAAAACGCTTGTATAAAGACTGGTCAGTACACGACGCCCTGCCATCTGATGAAATCCCAAGCGACGATTATCTTAACAATATGTCTCGCCAAGGATCTCCCCCCACCCAAGGCGTACCGCAGTGGCTAATAGTTCTATTGATTGTGATGGTAATCGTCATCTTCATCGTTGTTGGTATCCTTCTCTGGCGCATCTAGCCATTAGTAATACCACTAACTATCGCCAAAGGCCCCGCCTCACACAATCAGCGTGGCATCGCCAAAGCTATAAAAACGATATCCCTCACGCACAGCCTCGGCATAAGTTGTTTTGATAAGCCCCAGCCCAGCGAAGGCACTCACCAGCATAAGCAGGGATGAACGCGGCAGGTGGAAATTGGTAATGAGGGCATCCGTCACGCGGAATCTGAAACCCGGTAGTATTAGAAGATCAACCCGGCCAGCAAAAGGTTCGAGTTCCCCCTCCCGACTTTGGCTCGCCGCATACTCTAAAAGCCGCACACTTGTTGTGCCCACGCAAACAATACGCCGCCCCTCGGCCTTAGCCCGGGAAATACCGAGGGCAATCTCAGGGCTAAGATAGCCAAACTCGCGGTGAATGTGGTGATCAACAGGGTTTGTCGCTAAAACTGGCCGGAAGGTATCCAAGCCGATATGGAGAGTGGCGTAAAGTGTTTCAATACCCTTACTGTGCAATTTCTCTAAAAGCCCCGGGGTAAAGTGCAACCCAGCAGTTGGTGCTGCCGCCGAGCCCTGTTCACGGGCATAGACTGTCTGGTAGCGCTCCGGACTCCCTAGCGGGGTGTGAATATAAGGCGGCAGGGGCATTTCCCCCAAGCCTGGCAGTTGTGCCTCGTCTGAAAAAATCACCCGCCGGACACCCTCCGCTAACACCTCACACACCTCGGCACTCACCCCCTGTGCCAGATCAATTATGGCTCCCACCGGAAGCTTTTTGCCCGGCTTTACCAAGGCCTCCCAACCCCCCTCACCCATCCGCCTTAAGAGCAATAACTCCACCTTTGCACCAGTACCCCTCTTGTGACCATACAGGCGGGCAGGAATGACGCGGCTGTCATTCATAACCAGGACGTCCCCCGGCGAAAGCAAGTCGACTATATCGTAAAAATGGCGGTGCTCAATGGCCCCGTCCTCCCGTCGCAGGACAAGCAAACGTGAGTGATCACGTGGCTCAAGGGGGGTCTGGGCAATAAGCCCCTGCGGCAGGTAATAATCGAAGTCGCTCGTCTTCATAGATATAACAGTATAGCGAAGAACAAGGAAAAGCTCAGCTATTTGACCGGTCGGCTTTTGGTTTTCCGGGTGGCTGCAAACCCAACCGCTTAGCGGTATGGTCGCGCCCCATATAGAAGTTTAACCAAGCCGAGGTGCGGTTGAGCCCCCAATCACGCGGTGGTGCGGGTGTCCCCCAGAAGTCCCCCAGCCTGCCATAGGCCTTCAGGCGCCCATAGGCCCTCACCCAGATACAACGCCGAACACCCGGGTAGACCTCGCACCAACCATCGCTACTACCCCCGCAGGGCCCAACGCGCATCCCTTTAGGGCACTGCGAAACGGGGCAGAGATAACCTGTTTCCGCCAAGGCGCAGTCGCCGCAACCGGCACAGTCAAACAACATGCTTTTGTTAAGATGCTCCAAAAACAGCGAGAAGCGCTTGAGGGTATGGGTGCCATCAATCCAGCCGGCCAGCCTCTGATAAATACCAAAAAAGGGATGCCTCGGCTCAAGCAAAGTGCGATGTACCATATGTGAGAAATCATAAACCGCCGACTTCCGGCCTTTTGCTAGGGATGACGCGTACTCGGGGGTGTTCAGACCGGACTCGTTGTCCCGCTTGAAGAGATAAAATCCCATCGGCTGGGGATAATCAAACCCCGCCACCAGCCCTTGCCAGCCCGGGGCCAATTCTTCGCCTTGGTTTACGATGTATGTTATATCCTCACGGGTCAGGCCGTGCCCCCCAATATGTACGCCACGATAACCCAAACCCTTGGCCACAGCATACATTTTAGCCGCCCGTTTTAACCTCGCCCCCTTACCCCCATCCAAAGCCCGGCACTCCCCCTCCAGCTCCCTCAACAGCTTTTCGCTAACCATGCAGCCGGGAATTCTATTAGCATTCATGAGACGCGCTGTGCGATAGGATAAAACATAGATATTTGCCAGAGCTGGGATCGGGCGACCGTTTTGCTTTAGCCACAACAAAAGCTCCTGTGCCTTGCGGGCATCATAACCAACCTGACTGATAATAAACTGTGCCCCCGAGTTTATCTTTTTCGCCAGCTTATAGTACTGACCAAAAAGCTCGGCTTCCAGTTTTTTGTAGGGGGAAACAGCAACACCGGCAAAAAAACTTGTCGGGGGCAGAGTAGCCGTCCGGCCACAGGACTGGTATTCAAGTCCGCTATTCAGGCGCTGGATAAGCTGTAAGGCATGGATGGGATCCAAATCAAATACCGGCTGGGCAGGGTTGTTTGGATAATCGCCCGAGATTACCAGCAGGTTTTGCACCCCGGCACTGTTCAGGGCATAGAGCAAACTCTCAACCTCGTTGCGGTTCTTATCCCGCAATGACAGGTGTACTAAGGGTTCGCCACCCAGTTTTTTTACCTCGACCCCCAAGGCCCCCGCCGCATTGGCCGGATCCCCGCCGGGGTTGTCGGTAATACTTATGGCCTTAACCAACCCATTCTGCCCAGCCCAGACAGCATTGGCAAGAACGTCTTCCCGCTGCTGCCCAGACCCTCGCCCAGCTACCTGTTCCCATGTGACACAGAAACAATCCTCGCTGAGCAAGGTTTCTTGAAAAGAGTTTAGTTTCGACATGGGATTTCTTTCGCTGTAAAAACTGCCGCCGGGGCCAAGCCGGAAATTTATCTTAACACAGCCCGCACACCCGGGCAAGGGGCTGGATTGTTCGCAGTTTGGGCCCTGTGCTAAACTGTGAGCATGATACTGGTCACCAACGATGACGGCATTTTTGCCCCCGGTATGTGGGCCTTAGCAAGAGCCCTTCTCGAGCTTGACCAAGTAGTTATTGTTGCCCCCGACCGCGAGCGAAGCGCCATTGGCACCGCCATGACACTGCGTCGCCCTCTGCGTATGAGACAGGCTCACTCCATCGTGGATGGCATTCGGGCATTTGCCATTGATGGCACCCCCGGTGACAGCGTCATCTTGGCCATAAGTAAGCTATTCGAGACCCAGATTGACCTTGTTGTCTCAGGCATCAACGAAGGTTTTAACACAGGAGACGATATACTTATTTCTGGTACAGTGGGGGCAGCCCTACAGGGTTATCTGCATGGCCAACCCGCCCTAGCAGTTTCCACATCAATCACCGACAGGGGCAATTTGGATATCGCCGCCCATCTGGCAAAACTCGTCGCCCAAGGTATCAAGTGTGGCGAGCTGTCAGGCGAGGTCTTCTTAAACATCAATGTGCCGGAGAAACCCCTGGCGGAAATACACGGGGTAGCATTAACCCGCCCGGCTCACAAGAGCCATCTTGACGTTGCCGAAGAGGGCTCGGACGGTCGCCAGCCCTACTACTGGCTTAGACGGCGCTGTGGGACCACCGACCCCCCAAAGGACACCGACATCAAAGCCATAGACAGCGGGTTAATATCCATTACCCCCTTGCACACAACCCTTTTTGGTTGTCCTGCGCGGATGGATGATATTTTCTGTCAGGGCCTTTTTACCAAGCTGAAAGCCCTCCCCGCGCATTGACAGCAACACGACCCGGAAATAGAATGATATAGAGTCTCCATATGCCAACAGGATGTGTGGCGAAAACAAGACAAAGAAGGGTATTGTTATGTCAGGTTTTATTAAGACCCTCCTTGTTGCCGTTGCGGCCGGCATAATTGTCGGGGTGGCCATGCTCTATATTTCCGACTGGAATGAAACGCGGAAAGCCACCGATCCCCCCGATCCCGGAGATACCATAGATTTCGCCGGGGGGTTAGGCACGGCAGAACAGCCCTACTTAATATCAACACCCGAGCAGCTTGCTCGCATCAGCACCAAGCCCAGTGCTTCATTCCGGTTAATTGACGACATCGATCTCATTGGCAAGGACTGGAACCCTATCCCCGCTTTTCAAGGGAACCTTGACGGCAATAACAAAACGATATCAAATCTGTCCGTCTGGCAAAACATTAGCGCCCTGACCAGCGATACTTACGTCGGGATGTTCAAAGAGGTGTTGCCGGGGGCCGTTATTAAAAACTTAACCATAACGAACGCCACGATAAACGCCACAGGGAGCTTATTAAATTCGGAATCCTCACACACTACGGATTATTCACTTGCGACCGGGGTTGTGGCTGGTAAAAATGGCGGGATAATTCAAAATTGTGTCGTTGATGCAGTGCTTGTCGTATCATTTACTGGCAAATGGACTAACTATACCCACTCCGAGCTTGACATTGCCAGCAGAATCTATAATCGCTTTGGCACCATTGTAATTTCCGGGGGTATTGCGGGGATTAATACCAATAGTGGTATTATTAGGGATACCTCGGTGAGCGGTACGATTTCCGCAACCTTTGATCAATTGGGCGGAGATAACGACTGCTCGGTATATAACTATGCAGGCGGGATATCGGGACTAAACGATGGCGGGACGATTCAGGCAACAAGCTCAACGGCATCGGTATCCCTGGCAAGCAGTTTTAATTACACCGGACCCGCCCTTGTCGGTACCCCGTGGCAACAGCTGGGGGTTGAGCCATATATGCATACCTATGCCGGGGGGAGTATTGGGCTAAACTATTCGGGAACAGTACTGCAGACAAGCTCCAGTGGTCACCAGGACACCAGTGTACATATTGAGGGCGTGAACTACTGGGGAACTGGCTCAAACTATGAGAATAACTATGAAAAAGAGGGCGATATCGCCTGTAACAAGCCATAAAGGGGGATAAGACCAACAACAAGGGCTTTGTGGCATCCGCCAAAAGACCTGTGGCCAACTGCCACAAAATAAGAAGCCACTTTTTGTGTCGCTTGGACCATATGGCCGAGACGACCGGAGCAGGATAATTACTTACCCCTGCCCGGGCAGGGGTATTTATTTTTGAGAAAAACAGCTATGTCAAAACCAACTATAGGATTTATCGGGGCAGGGAAGACCGCTCGCGCTCTGTCCTTGGCCCTTAACCGGGCCGGGTATCCCGTTACCACCTTGGCCAGCCGAACATTCGCCTCGGCTACACAACTGGCAGGGCAGATAAAGGGTTGTACTGCCTCCCGTAATACACAAACAGTGGCCGATTCCTGCCAGTTGGTTTTTATTAACACCCCGGACAGCGCCATTCCGGTTGTGGCCTCAGGTTTGCAGTGGCACCCCGGACAGGCTGTTATACACTGCTCCGGGGCCGACTCAACAAGCTCACTGGTATCAGCCGAGGATCAGGGTGCACAAACAGGGGTTTTTCATCCCCTGCAGACCTTTGCCGCAGGCGAGGCTGTAACCACCCTCCAGGGAATAACCTTTGCCCTAGAGGCCGCTGAGCCCCTGCTGGCCACACTTAAGACCTTGGCAAATGCCTTGGGCGGGCACTGGATTGTGCTACGCGCCGAGGACAAGGCCCTTTATCACGCCAGCGCGGTTATGGCCTGTAATTACATGGTAACCCTCGCCGCATCCGCCGCCAATATGTGGGAGAAGTTTGGGATTAGCCCTAAGGAGGCCATCACGGCCCTCCTGCCCTTAATTAAGGGCACTGTTGCCAACATTGAACACATCGGTCTGCCCGATTGCCTAACCGGCCCTATCGCACGGGGAGACGTTCTCACTGTGCACCGGCACCTGGAGGCTATCCGAACCCACATCCCCAACCTTGAGGCAGTATATCGGGAGCTGGGACGGCAGACTATGCCGCTTGGGCACGCCGCAGGGAAACTGGACTCCGCCACGATGGAGGAGCTATCCCAGACACTGGCGGAACGCATCACATAACAAAAGGAGTAATCTTATGATACGTAGCATACTAAAAAGCAAAATCCACCGCGCCCGGATAACGGGGGTACACCTTGATTATGAGGGGAGCATTACCATTGACGAGACCCTCCTCGCGGCAGCCGAAATTGTGCCCTACGAGCAAGTACACGTACTCAACGTAAACACCGGGGCGCGTTTTACCACTTATGCCTTAGCGGGGCGCCCCGGGGGTGGCCAGATAGAGCTAAACGGGGCGGCGGCACGTCTCGCCGCCCAGGGTGACGTTGTAATAATCCTAGCCTATGCCTCCTTATCAGATGCCGAGTTGGCAGGCTTTTGCCCCCGTTTGGTCTATGTTGATAAGGCTAACACCATAACAGCCAGGCAGACCAAGGCCCAGGATTAGGGTTTACTGTGGGAGGACAAGATGCGTATAACAATCAATCACATCAAGGACTATAAGAAAAATGGCGAGAAATTCGCCATGCTCACCGCTTATGACTACTCCACCGCCCGTTTGGTGGACAATGCCGGGGTGCCCCTAATTCTGGTTGGGGACAGCTTGGGTATGGTCGTGCTAGGCTTGGAGTCCACTATCCCCGTAACTATGGAGATAATGCTGCACCACACCAAGGCCGTGGCACGGGGGGCCCGGAGCGCATTGGTTGTTGGCGATATGCCATTTCTCAGCTACCATTTGAGTGCCGAGCAAGCCCTCGCCAACGCAGGACGTTTCCTTCAGGAGGCAGGGGCTCAGGCAGTCAAGCTTGAGGGTGGGGTAAATGTGGCTGATAAGGTTGCGCGTATTGTTGGATGCGGCATTCCGGTTATGGGTCACATTGGGCTTACCCCCCAATCGGTTAACCAATTCGGTGGTTTCAAGGCACAGGGCAAGACTACCGAGGCCGCCCGTCGCCTAATCGAGGATGCCCAAGCCCTCGCCGAGGCCGGGGCCTTCGCCGTAGTACTGGAAACCATACCGGCAGAGCTTGCCCACATCATCACCCGTAAGATAGGTATCCCCACTATCGGCATCGGGGCCGGGCCTTTCTGCGACGGTCAGGTACAGGTTATTAACGACGTTTTAGGTACCTCGGACTTTATCCCACGCCATGCCAAGGTATACGCCCGTCTCGGGGAGCTTACGTCCCAAGCCGTCCGGGATTATGCAACAGAGGTTGCCGCCGGCACCTTCCCAACCACCAAGGAAAGCCTGACACTCGACCCGGCGGTCTTAGCCGAACTGGAAAAATAACAGGCGGCGCCACAGATTAGCGACAATAATATGGATGTTATTAAAACCGTCTCCGCCATGCACTCCGCCCGTACCAGGCTTAAGGAGCCTGTGGGGTTCGTGCCAACAATGGGGTTTTTGCATGAGGGCCACCTATCGCTGGTACGCCGAGCACGGGCCGAGAACGCATCGGTTGTGGTAAGTATCTTCGTTAACCCCACCCAATTCAGCCCCAGTGAAGACCTCGCTCGTTACCCGCGTGACCTCCCACGCGACCTGGCCCTACTCACAGGGGAGGAAGCAGACATTGTTTTTGTGCCAGAGGCCAACGAGATGTACCCCGCAGGCTTTGCCGCCCAGGTTTCGGTCGGAAAAATAACCGAGCGCCTTGAGGGGGCTGTACGCCGGGGGCATTTTCAGGGCGTGGCCACTGTCTGCACCAAACTATTTAACATCGTGCGCCCGACACACGCCTACTTCGGCCAGAAAGACGCCCAGCAGGCCTTAGTCATTAGTCGCTTGGTTACCGACCTTAATCTGGATATTAAGGTCATCACTATGCCTATTGTGCGTGCACCGGATGGTTTGGCCTTAAGCAGTCGTAATGCTTATCTCAACACCGAGGAGCGCCAAGCCGCAACCATACTCTGTCGCGCCCTGCATCTGGCGGAAACTTGGTGGCGTCAGGGCGAACGCCGCTCGAGGGCATTACACCGCAAGATGGTTGAGCTCATCAAAACAGAGCCCTTGGCGCGGATTGACTACGTCTCTATTGCCGACAGCAAGACCCTCTCCGAGTTGGATGTCATCGAAACACAGGCACTGGTCTCCCTCGCTGTATACATCGGCAAGACCCGTCTTATCGATAACCTTATCCTTGCCTAAGCACCCGTGCAGGCGTATTTGCCTTGACAGCGGCGAGCGCGTGAATATACAATGAGATGGCGTGCCGAGGTAGCTCAGCAGGTAGAGCAGCGGACTGAAAATCCGCGTGTCCTCAGTTCGATTCTGAGCCTCGGCACCACTTCGTTACCCGCTCCTTGCCGAAGTGGCGGAATAGGCAGACGCGACAGTCTCAAAAACTGTTGAGGGGCGACCCTCGTGTCGGTTCGACCCCGACCTTCGGCACCAGCAGGATACTGCCGAGTTGTGTAGTGGTAGCACAGAGGACTTTGAATCCTTATGCCCAGGTTCGAATCCTGGCTCGGCAGCCAACAGACCTACCGAGCGAACCGATAGCTCCCTCATGACTTACCCCTCCACCATCCAACCAATAACAGCGCAATACCCTGATATATTTTACGGAGGTAGCTTCAATGTTACGGAATAAAGAGCAAACCCTCGGCAATATTATCGATCACCAAGGCGTCTCTTTTATTAGCTCAGTGGATAGTGACGGCTTTCCAAACACAAAGGCCATGATGGCCCCACGCAAGCACGAGGGTATTAAGACCTTCTATTTTTCCACCAATACCTCGTCAATGCGGGTGGCACAGTATCGCTCCAACCCCAAGGCATGTATCTATTTCTGCGACAGGCGATTTTTCCGAGGGGTTATGTTAATGGGCACGATGGAGGTTTTGGAGGATGCTGACAGCAAAGCTTCTATCTGGCATGAAGGCGACACCACATACTACCCGCAGGGAGTTACAGACCCCGACTATTGCGTACTGAGGTTTACTGCCCAGACCGGTCGGTATTATACAAATTTTCACTCGGAAGACTTTGAGGTCTAATAACAGAGTCCTCGGAATACCCCCAATCAGTCAAGTCTTTAAGTTAATGCATTTCATGCAGTTAAAGCATTCGCGTCCATCGGTTCAAATTCCAAGACAAGTTTCATGTCCATTGCTGTCGCAAGACGTTTCAATGTCTTAAGCGATGGGTTGGCTTCTCCGCGCTCAATCTTGCTTATGTCTCCTTGGGCAATTCCAGATCTCTCCGCAAGCTTTTGTTGTGTAAGCCCAGATTTTCTTCGGGCATTTATCATGGCTTGTACAATGGTGAAGTCAGGCTCAAGTGCCTCATACTCATCCCGGAATCCGGGCTCTTTCATTCTGTCTGCCAGTGCTTTTTCAAGTGTTCTCATTGTTACCCACCTCTCTCTCCAAAAATACTGTCCGGTATGCTTTTGCCCTATCAATTTCGACTGACGGCGTCTTCCGTGTTTTCTTTATAAAACCCTGGGTTGCACTACCACGTTTGCCGAAATAGAAGAAATACAACACACGAGTTATATTGCTCCCAACCTTTGCTCTTATTTAAAATATCCCATCAACTACATGGCTAGAAGATGGCTCTCTCAATTCAGGCCCGTTTTGTTCAATCATCGAAAATATTCGGCATATTTTGGCAGACATTTTATCATCCAAAGAGTTGATAAAATCTAATGCTGGACATGTGCCATTGTCTTTTTCAAAGAATTGAACTTGATATTGCCTCACTATTTATCTCCAGCCAGCAATTACAACTATGGTGATTTATAGTATATAAACTATATTGTCAATACTCTTAACCTATTATAGATCCAACTATCCCACTTAACTCCTTTGCATCCTGCGCTCCCGAAAAATATGCTGAGGGTGGTATTTTGGATTAAAATAGGCACGGTTTTGTCAGTAATAGAGAGTTTAATGGGCGGTGAATATTATCACGGCCTACTTGCGTTATGGTTAAACTTCAATGGATGGTGCGAGATCGGCACAACTAATGCAAGGGGGACCTACCGAGGCTATGTCCACAGAATGCATGCGGAATTAGCATATGGTATTCTACTGTCACTAAATAAATCGCTGTGTTCCTGAGCACGTCAGACAAAGCGAACAGATAATCGGAGCGGCTTGGACACGCATTATTCCCGCCTATGGTCATATCGATGACAATACGCTGGAGCTTGCCATTTCGTTAATGCCCAAATTGCGCGGCTATGGGATAGGCTTAAAGCTCATGAAACGGGCGAACGGCTCGACCACACAGGACACGAGGATTATTTGATGGTAAAGGAGCTATGAGACATGGACAAAGAACAATTACTCCGAAACCCTAAAATCCAGCCGACAAATGAAATCATTGCTGAGGGGCTTGGTGCGACATACAAGGCTTATACTAAATTTATTATTGAATTAGAGCAATACGGCATTACGCTCATGGATTGGCGGTTTTATAATGATGGTAAAGCATGGCTGTCAAAGGGTGAATATAAGTGGACCACTTCGCGCGGTACAAATAAGGTTAAGCCCATCTTCTGGCTTTCGATATGGAGCGGGTTCTTTAGAGTTGCGTTCTTCTTCAGCTTTGATATTAAAGAAGAATTGCTGGAATTGCCTATTAGCCAAAACGCAAAGGAAATAATCAAGGGCGCAGAACCGATGGGTAAAACGATGCGGTTTTTACCAACCATTTTCGATATTTCAGATGAGGAGCAACTTAACGACCTTTATATTTTATCAGCATTCAGAAAAACGAGGGTAAAATAATGATGCAGATAATTAAAAGGAATATGATCGAGCTAATCCCGGCAACTCTTGACGACAAGGAAATAATATATATCTGGTGCTTCCATTCGGAAACGACAAAATCTCACTCCGGGCAGCCGGATTACCCGGAAGCGCCTATTGCTTCACCGGAGGAATTCTTTAAAGAAAACGGCGGCTATGAGGACTACTACTTTACCGGTGAAAGACCACAGGACGGAAGGGGCTTTCTCATCAAACACGGCGACGAGTCTGTAGGCTTTGTCAGCTACGCTTCGTTTCATTTGAATCCGGGAGTGAGTGAGCTTGACATTTGGATGAACAGCGAAGCCCATTGTGGCAAAGGCTTCGGCACGGACGCCCTTGTCGCGCTGTCGGAATATCTGCGTCAAACACTTAATAAACACACGTTGATTATGCGTCCGTCCGCAAAAAACAAGAGAGCTATTCGAGCATATAACAAAGCGGGATTTGCGGCATCCGACAAACCGATTGATACATTTATGCCGCCGGAATACCTTCCCGTTTATAGTGACGGGGATTATGGTTCGGGCGGCGACGTACTGTTGGTAAAGGAGATGTTGTGAATAATATTAATAGCAACCGAACAGCTACTCCTCCACCCGCTCACCCTTGCCAGTCCACCCAGCAACTACGACTGGTGATGAATAAGATCAAGCAACATCAAACGCGAGGTGACTTATGAATCTTAAAAAAGCATTAAAACATTTTCTATATATCCTTTATTCAAATGTGATATATGGGTGCATCATATATTTTACATACACATGGTTAGCCGGACACTCTCTACTTTTCGCATATTTTGGGACTCTTGTGCTGATCATTTTAGGCTTGGCGATAGATAGATGGATGTATAAGTTTTATGAGTCAAAAAAGCTCGTTGCTATGCTGACGAAAGAAAAAGATATAGAGAAAAACTATCGCCTCATCAGATTGCAATTGGACAGCTTTGTTTCTTTTAAGACTGTGTTGTATATATTCTATATTTTCATTTTAGTTTTCTCGCAAATACTTGATTTCTATCCTGAGTTGATAGGCGGAAATATCGGAAACTTTGTTAACGCGAACAGCTACAGTATTTTGCTCCTGATCGCATTCGATCAGGTCATCGGGCAGTTTTCAAAGGATAGAGAGAGAACCGCCAAGATATCTTCGAAGTTGGAAAAAGAATTGTTTGAAAACCAAAACGGAGATAAACAAAATGTAATGGAATAAGTCATATGTTCGTGAACACGAGCCAATCGAGGTTCAATTTAAAGAGTTCATTAAGATTGAGAATTTTGAGGGATGAAATAAAAATCCCCTTGCGTTATACGAAAAATCCCCTTACGTCACCTATTGCTCGTGACGTAGCGTAATGTGTTATTGTAGCCTTCGAAAGGAGGTTTCTATGTCAAATTATACGACCGGCGAAATGGCCAAACTTTGCAATGTTTCGGTACGCACGGTGCAATTCTATGACCACAAAGGCGTTTTGCACCCGTCGTCCGAAACAGAAGGCGGACGGCGCATATACAGCGACGATGACCTAACCAAACTGCGACTGATTTGCACACTCAAATCAATCGGGTTGTCGCTTGATTCAATCAAGGGTATTATGCAAAGCGAAATGTCTGGTAAAATCCTCACGATTCTGCTTGACGAACAGGAAAAATCGCTATCAAGTGAGATTGCCGAGCGGCAAAAGCAACTTGAAATGATAGCCGTCATCAAAGAAAGCAATGCAAACAAAACCATCGTTCCGGCAAATACAATCCTTGACATAGAACACATCATGAAAAAGAAAAATAATAATCGCAACATGGGAAAACTGTTACTCACCTATGCGTTCGTAGCGGTCACGGCATCTTTGGGGCTTGCGTTTATTGTATGGCTGATAATGTCTCAGATTTGGTGGGGACTCGGATTGTATTTCGGTTGTGCTATCTTTGGGATAGTGGTATCGCTGTTGGCGCTGAAGAATATTGAATGCATCTGTCCTAACTGCGATGTGGTGACAAAACCGCCGCTCGGAAAAGCATTCTTCACCACCGGCAACATGAAAGTCCGCTGGATGAAATGCCCCGATTGCGGTGAGAAGAACTGGTGCATTATGCGTAAGCAACAAGAATAGA
>Ga0123356_10003210_pt1 | contig 17169 bp, 19 predicted proteins | sample TergutEmb28metaG_2_FD_92546 | JGI IMG/M metagenome (GOLD analysis project Ga0123356, IMG submission 92546) | Embiratermes neotenicus P3 segment gut microbial communities from Petit-Saut dam, French Guiana - Emb289 P3 | ecosystem: Host-associated > Arthropoda: Insects > Digestive system > Gut ...
TACACGCGTGCCATCGATGAGCATGCCGCCCTTGATTACGGTCTCGAACTGCGCCATTGCCATACCACCCCAGATCCGCGTCGTATTCCGAGCAATTACATAGACAGCCGCCGGACATTACCAGCAGCCCCAGCGTCGTTGCTAGCCGCCGTTAACATTATTGGAAGTAGCGGCGACAGATGTCAAGGCCACCCAAACAGTCAACGCATCTGTGCTGCTCGCAACGATAATTCACGACGAATCTCTGGAGCCAAGCCGGACCGAAAGGCGCGATCCTGGGCTAGGGTTTGTAGGGTGATGTTAACGCATCGTGAGCAAGGAGGTGGGTCATGCGGCGACGGTGTGACGTCGCGGAATCGCGACGCGGCGCGGCAAAGCGACCGGATCACCCCGTTGGCGGACAGGGGGCATCTTCACGTGATCGTTGGCGAACGACGGGATCCGCACCTTGTTCGCCAACGTAATGAGCGGGGCAGCGCTGAAAAGCCCGCGCAGCGTTGCGATGCCAGTTTCGACGGATTAAGACTGATTATCGATGTATTCGATTGCTACTGTGGCCGGGTGTTCCGTGACGACGTTCCGACCCGTCGCGTAGTAGTCCGGATGGGCAAGTGGCACCGGCTGGTCTGCTCCGCGGGGTCACCAAGTTCCTCGACAATCGCCAGCCAATGGACATCGGTCGAGCTTGGCTTCAATTGTGAACACGGGGGGTAAGGGCTTGTTTTCCCATTTCCATCTCACGCCGACCGAACCCTCCTGGTTTGCCACAGCGCTTGACCAAAAGCCAGACCACTGCGATGCCGAAATCGCCGGGTGCCGTGTACATCTGCGCGCCTGGGGCGCCGAGGAACTGCCTCCGCTCGTGTTCGTCCACGGTGGGAGAGCGCACTCCGGTTGGTGGGACCATATCGCGCCCTTCTTCTCCCGCACCTATCGAGTGATCGCACCGGATCTGTCCGGACACGGCGACAGTGACACCCGCCCGAGCTACGATCTGCGTACGTGGGCAAGAGAAGTGGTGGGGGTCGTGCCAGCAGCGGGGGCCTCGGGGAGGCCGACCATTATCGGCCACAGCATGGGCGGTTTGGTGACCGCCACCGCAGCGATGCGTTTTGGCGACCATATCGACAGCATCGCGGTCATCGATTCACCGTTGCGAAACAGCGCGCGCGCAGTAGCACGGCTACGCAACCGCAAACCCGCTCAATATCGATCGAGAGATGAAATCCTTTCCCGCTTCACAGTTGCGCCCTCACAGGAGTTGGTCCTCCCCTACATTGGACGGCACATTGCGGTCGAATCAGTACGCCGAACCGACACTGGGTGGGGTTGGAAGTTTGACCCAGCAATTTTCGACGCCGACCTCCTTGAGCCCGCAGACCAGGAATCATTGGAGACCATGTTCGCCAAAATCCGTTGCCGGATGGGTTATCTACGTTGTGAGGCCGGATTGGTGAGCGGTACGATGGCCGAGAGGATCCGCTCTATCCTCCTGCCCAGGAGCCCGTTTGTGGAGTTGGCCGCGGCCGGTCACCATCCGATGCTCGACCAGCCACTCCAGCTCGTCGCGACATTGCGGACACTGCTGGCATTCTGGTCAATTACCAGTTGATAGCTGCAGCCAGCGAGTGTCGAGGTCGCCTAACGTCCGAATCAGCCCAGCGCTGAGCGACGTCGAGCCCGTCTTGAAAACGCGCCTCCCTGACGAATCGTGGTCAGCGCTCGGACCAATGTGGGAGGCCCGGATCCTTGCGTTCTTTGCCGCCTTTGCCTTTGACGCGGCTGACCGCGGCGTCGTCTTCGGTGGTGCTTTGTCGCCCACGTTGGCTGGGGGGAGTCCCTCGGCTCGCAGTCCGGCCCAGCAGCGCGGTGAGAATGTTGAGAGAAGGCTTTCGGTCCAGTCTCGGTTTGGCGCTTCTCGCCACGGTCCTGTGCGGCGGTGTTCGAGGAGGGCCTTCACCGCGGTGCTCGGGAGAGCCTAGGGGCGAGGCCTGCCCAGTTTGGGCCGGCCGACAAGTTGCGTCGGGTTGGCGGCTGCTCACCCGTGTAGAGCAAGGTGCACAAGACATTCCAGGTCGACCGGCCAGCGGCGGATCGATGCTGCCTCGTGAGCGCATAGGTCGTAACGCAGCTCGCGTCGAATCCTTAGCTACATCAACCACGTGGCTGATCAGAGGCCCGACTGATTCGCACGCTGACGGCGGAGTGGCGAGTGCGTTCCGCGACGATGCTCGTCCCTGAAGTCATGCTGTTCACGGGGTGCGTGATCATGGTCTATGGGATGTGCACGGGCAGGCGGCGGATGCCGTTGATGGAGTCGCTGTGCATTTGTTCGGGTTCGCCGACCTCCATGTCAGGCAGCTTGGTCAGGATTTGGCGGAACAGCGCGCGCAGTTGGGCTTTCGCCAAGATGTTGCCGAGGCAGTAGTGCACTCCCCCGCCACCGAAGCCCTGGTGTGATGTCGGGGGGCGGGTGATATCGAAGCGATTGGGGTCGGAGAAAACCGCCTCGTCGCGATTGGATGAACAGTAGAACAGCGCGACTTTGTCACCGGCGTTGATGGTGTGCCCTCCGCGTTCGACATCCTCGGTGGCAGTGCGCGCGAAAACCATTATCGGGGTGGCGTAACGCACAAATTCCTCGGTCGCCGTCCCGATGCGCCCCTCGTAGTCTTCCATCAGCCAGTCCTTCTGATTCTGGTTGCGCCACAGCTGAACCACTGAATGCGAGGTTGTCTGCTTGGTGGTGTCGTTGCCAGCGATGCTCAGCATGCCCATGACCACCTGGATGTCGTCGTCATCGATGGGACGGCCGTCGGGTTGGCCCTGCGCCAGGGCTGTGGCCAGATCGTCTGCCGGATGTTTGCGCCGGTACGCCACCACGTCGACGCCGATTTCTCGCAGCGTCATGGTCTGCTTTAAGGCGAATTCCACCGGGTTTGCGTCCCCCACAACGTCCGGGTCGCTGGCACTGACGAAGTTGTTGCCGGCCTCGGCGAAGGCCTCCACCAAGTCCTCGGGTACCCCGATCAGGTCCGCGATGGTGCGCATCGGCAGTTTGGCCGAGACCTCCGTGACGAAGTCGATGTCCCCAGCGCCAACCACCCGGTCAACGATCTCCACAGCACGCTCGTTGAGCTTGTCCTGCAGACGCGCGACGCCCTTGGGCGTGAAGTACTTACTGAAAAGCTGACGGTGCTTGGTGTGGCGAGGCGGGTCCATCATGAGGAAATTGGGACGCTGTATCAGCTCACGCGGGAACGGCTGCAGGGTCGGCATCCCCCACCGGTCCAGATCGGAGCTGAACAGTTCGTAATTCTGGCTGGCGAATGCCACGTCAGCGGCGCTGACCAGCGCCCAAAACCCGGCCTCGCCATGCGCCTCGGGCGGATACCACGGAACCTCCAGCGGGGGATGCCAGCTCACCGGCGCATGCTGACGAAGCCAGGCGAAAGTCTCTTCGCGCTGCGCGAACGGCAACGACCAAAACGCCTGACTGGAGACGTCCTTGTGGGTGGTGAACTGATGCTGCCTAGTTCGCAACTGCACCTCAAACCTCTTTCCGCACAGGGGGCCACACTCTCGCCGGCCCGCAGCGTGGGATGACAACGCCGGTCCCCTGCAGTTGGGCACCGGTCAGGACGTGCAGCGCTCCCATCGCACATTTCTCCTAACAACTACGACACGGTGGTGTCGGCGGACAAAGTAATCCCAACCCCCCTTTGGTCGCCAGGAATTCCACCCGCGGCCCTGAAGAACACAGTCGCAGCACACGCAACGCTTGTCAACGACTTTGTGACGCTATGTTCGCGGACCAACAATTCAGGTTAGCTCGCTGATCTGCGGCTACAGATTTCAACGAATTCGAGTGGCAATATCAAAGGTGAAAGCCAGTAGCTGTCGTTATGAAACGCATCGAACGTGCCGGCGTGTAACAGGGGTTCCCGCCTCATGGCCAACGAAATCTGACGTTGACTCCGTGGCTGACATCGTGGTGGCCGGGCCTTAGCGTGCGCGATCTGGGCATAAGGACTGGACTGGGCCGAGGGAAGGTCGAGACCGTCGCAAAGCCCTAGCTCACCGCGTCGATACCCTTCAAATCACCCGGTTCCTAGACGGTTTCGCCCTGATCGCCTTGTTGACTGCAACCGACCGGGCCGCCGATAGTCCCGGCAATCCTCGACGAGATATCACCGCAGCGGAGGTAGCGCGCAGAAACCTTCGACACGGTGGCCAACTCTCAAACAAAGCTCGCATGGACCTGGATTGTTTGATGCGCGGGACGTTCCGCAAACAGTGAGAGCACAAAGATCAAAGGTGGAGACCGCTAACTGCCGTTACTAATTCCATCGAATGTGGAAGACAGTAACCGAATTTCGGTGTCTTCGGTCCCATTTTGTGTTGACTCCGTAACCTTGTTCGTCGTTGAATTCTTCTGAACCCGTTTGTGAGCCATCGACTGCTGAGCGCGGCGATCAACCAGTGCCTGCGACGAACCGTCGTGAATCTGAACGAAAGGAAAGCTCTATATGGTGAAGCGATCACTGTTGGCGACCGCAATGGCGATCCTGGCGGCCGCGATTGCGGTCCCGTCGCCCGCTCACGCGGAGCCCGGGCGTCCGCACCCTCCCGGCGACTGTCCCGGTGGCAAGATGAGTATGTACGGTTCGCCGACCGGGCACGGGTTCTGTGACGGAACGCACTACCCGGGCGGATCGTTTTGGCGCGCGGCTGACTTCGAGCTTCCGCATCCGCCTCCCATGCAGTGCGTCGTCAACGACCCGCACGGTGGACTGTGGCCACTACCAGCGCCGCCCGGCGGCTGCGGCGGCGCGGTATGACCACTTATCTTTCGTTGGTAGCCAGTGGCAATAATGTCGTCCATTGCCGCAGGAATCTTCGGATGCTGGGCGGATGGCTTTGGCGGCGGGTTGTTCATGTGCGCCATGGCGACCTGTTCCAAACCCGCACCACTTACGGCCTATGCCCACAATCGCTGACGAGGCTTTTGTCCGATTTGCCGTGCGGCGCAGGCACTTTCGTTATGCCGCGCCGGTTACCGCTTCGCTGACGCGTGATGGTGGGCGATTTCGCCGATGATTGCCGGTACCGCAGGAATGCGGGTTCGGCTGCCGCGGCGTCGGCGTCGGTGGCACGCGTGGCCAGAACTGGCCGCCGAAAAAGGTATGAGCACTATGAACATGTCGCGCTGGGCCAACCACCACGGCATACCCCGGCGTGGACGTGGAGGCCTTAGCGACACCTCCACTATCAACGCCGCTAAAGCCGCCGCCACCGCGCCCCGCATTGTTGAGGCCGGCCCTGAGGTCAGTCGGCGGCGCTGAGAGGCTGGCCCGGTTCGCCGCTGCCAGTACGGCAGACGTGCGACGTCAATTCAGGGATATCGATTCAGGATATGTGGGGCGTATTGCCATAGCAGGTGGCATTACCCACATCGAGTGTAGTTTGGCAGAGCAGTTTCCCGTTGCTGTGAATAGCGACAACCACCCATCGCGACGGCCAAGCCGACGGGCGCCAGTCGACACGCAGTTGGGCGCCGCGTCCCGTTGGGCCGCCGGCATCATCGAGCGGTACATCCAGCCGCCACGGCAATTGGACGTTGTTAAGGAGCTTGCGGCCGGTCGCATCGACGTATTCGACGCTGTTCATCTTCGGGATGCTGTCGGACGAAATCTCATAGGTCACGGCGTCGGCCGCGTGCGCCGACGGCGCCGCCACTACGGTTGCGGCGGCACCAACCATCACGCCAAGCACCGAAATACGGCTGCCGAGCATCACTTTGGTCCGGCAAGCGCGCCAATGCCGCCCACGTCACTAATTTGCCAGTTATCGTTGCTGTCGATGGTGATGCTGTAGGTCGCGGTGGACGGCAGGACGTCTGGTGTCTGCTTTGTCTTGGTTGTCACACTGACGAAGGTGTCAACGACATAGATACCGTTCGTGTTCGATCGGACCTTGGCAACCAACGGCGTCGCGTCCGAATTCCATTCCAAGGGAATGAAAAGTTGTTGCATTTGGGTGCCCGCCTTCGTGAGCTTCCGGGCGAGATTCGGCGTCGTCCCCTGGATGAGTCTGGCCTTCCACGCGTTCAGATCTTGAAAGTTAACTTTCGCGGCGCCAACTGCGTAGTCGAGCGCGATCTGCTCGGCATGCCGGTCGGCGGCGGCCTGACGCTGTTGGGCTTCGACCTTGCCGCGTTCGCCTAAGTACAGCCACGTCATGGCACCGGTGGCGGCTAACAATAAGACCAATAGGCTGGCCACAACCAGGGTCCGTAATCGTAAGCTGACGGAAATCCGGCGGGATGTGGTCGCCGGTTTCTCCGCATCCACGTCGGGTTCGTCCTCGCCGGCACGGTCGGACACGGAGCCCGAAGGTGTGTCCGGTGAGTTGGCGTGGCGGTCCTTCGACGCTTTGGCGGTGTCCTTGCCTTTCCCACGGGGAGCATCGCCAGCCTCGCTCGACGGGTCCTCTTCTGTTGGCCCGATGCCAGCCTCGTCTTCCCGCGTCATTGCCCCTCTCGTCATATCTGTTGGCGACGCCGGGGTCTGGTGGTTGTCGGTATGCATTCCGTGGTTCGGCACCAGCGTGCGCCAGGGCAGCACCGACGCCGCCGTGGTATGCGCTTGTCACTTGCAGAGGCCATGCTGGCTTCCTCGTCTGTTGGCAGGGAAGTGAGCTCGGGGCGTGGTGATCCAGCCCACAGCTGCGCAACACCCTAAACATGATCTATAGCACCTGTCAAACCTATCGTCAGCCCTGGCGCGGGCTACCTCGAACCCGTCCGGGTAACAGATGGCCACATTGCTGCCCGTTCGGCGTTGCCAATCACGCACGTTCATTGTCTACCGCGTGATGGCATAACTAACTCGAGTCCGAGACACGGTCCGAGGTCCAAGCGGCGCAGGCGATGCCGCGATCGCTCTCTGCACGAGCTGTGGTTAGCCAACTGGCGAGGCTTGGCTGCCTACGTAGGCGGCCTTTGCGGTCAGCATCAGTTGGCTGTCGGCATTTTCACCATGGATGCAGTACACGGTGCCCACCACGGTCACCGCGCACGTGCTTCCTCGGTAGGTCATGCGGTGTTTGACAGTTATGATCTGTTGTCTAGTACCCGAGTCAAACCTTGGCTTGTCCGCGCGGTACACGCGAGGGCCAGGATCACCTGGCAACCATGCGATTTCGTTCTCCCCCTGCTGCATGCCGGGTATTGGGCCCGAACACCCATAACTGCCGTCATCGCCGATTCCGCAGCGCTGACCGATGGGAGACGCGAACCAGAGCCCGTCTCTGTCAACCACCGTGAACTTTTGCAGACCACCGACGCCCTCGTAATTCGCGATATCGGGATAGGGGCTCGGCGCAGCTGCGGCGGGGACGGCGATAAGCGTGGTGACTGCCGAGCACGCGATCAGGCCGATCAGAAAGCGTTGAATACGAATGATGTTGTGCCACATGGTTTACCCGTTCAGCAAGGTGTGTGTTGACGTTGTAGGCAAGCGCCGTTCTCTGGGTTTAGTATGCGTGCTGGCACCGACAGTTGTGGTGCACGTCCTGCCTTCGCTGTCGATGGAACTCGGTGACGGTTCGCCAGGCCAATTGGGTTGGCAGTGGTCGCGTGCCACACGCAGTGTGACCGCCACCACGTCGCATACCGTAGGTTCGGGGATTTGCTTGTGTCAAGAAGCTGTGGCAGTGCCCGACTATGGGGCTGCCAGTATGACGGAGGTCAATACGAAGCCTTCCTCCTGGTGCACGTCGGCCCCGTATTGGGTGAAGCTACAGTCCGGAATCGTCTTATAGCCCTGCACGACCAATCCGTGTATCGCGTCCCTTTCATTTGTACCGTATCCAGACAGCAGCCGGGCTTTGCTTCCGGCGTAGCCGACAGTTCTCAGTGCCGGCATCGGATCGCTGACCGGCGACGCGGCTGAGCGATGGGTGATGTAATCGGCGGTGCCCCGATTCGCCAACTGCGCAGCGCGCACAACTAGTGGATCCGACCGCAGTGGTGGACAGGAACCACGCGCGGCGTCGACAGCACTGGTGAGACTGGTCTCCGGCTCGGCGCTTGCGGGACTGCTCATCTGAGCAGAAGCTGCCAATAGGAAACCCGCGAGGGCGGCAATGATGGGACCCGAATGTCGCGTCGGCATCGCAACCATATATCTCTCCCGCGTGGGCTTGGCGTGACGCACACCGTATCTCAACGCCTGGCAGTTGCAAAGGTCCTTCGGGTGCCCGATGTGGTAAGCACAGGGCCTGCAACCTTGATCGGCGGTACTGCCGACATGTACGACGGCCAGCTGGCCGCTTGCTTGAGGATTTCGTTGGTGCGATGCAGTTTTCAGACCTCCGTGCGCAAGCTTGGACCTTGGCCGCGTCGCAGTGCGCCGCTCCGGGCTGGCTGGAACAGCGGGTGATCGGGTTCTGCGAATAGTGTTCGGCGGGCAATGGGTAAATTTTCGTTTCTAAAGTTAGTGGCAATCACGTAAGCGAGTGGGATTCGCTTCAGTTCATCCGAACTCGCGCGCCAGTGGACGATTTGCCGCGGAATATCCCCCAAAACCCGGCGGGTTGCTTGGCTATGGTCCACACTGGCCGTGATACACCGTCAGTCCCAAGTTGCGGTGCCGGCGGGGGGAAGCGAAATGACTGCGGAGGCAAACGATGCAGCGGTATGGCGGGCCTTGTGCGGCCGTGCTGGCGATCCTGGGCATGATGGTGGTTCTCGTGATCGGGCCGGCGAACGCCGATCCGAGTGCGGAGGACATCGCCCCACCGCTGCCGGTGATTGTGCCAACGCCGAGCAACTGGCAACCGCAGTTCCCCTTCCCTTATGACCAGACCCGGGGCAGCGTCACCGGTGCCGAGATCAACGCGGAGCGCGAGATGTGCCAGTGGTACAACGCGCAGTACGACACGTTGCTAACCCAGATCGACGACTTGGACGTCAACCTCGTCCGGCGCAATGGCGACTACAACGTCGCAGGCAATCAACAGCTGGCTCACGCCGTGAGCGCGAACATCGACCGGTCGGTGGATTTTCTCGCCCCCCGTGCCCAAACGCTGACCGTGAAGCCAGATTCCACGGGCGCCATGTACTTCCCGCTGTACCAGGGCGAAAGCTTCTATCGGCTCTGGCAGCAGCTGTCCAACGTGAGCGCAGGGATCAAAGGACGTCAGCCGTCCTGGTTCTACGGTCCGTCACTGCAGCACGCGCGCAGATGGGGCAGCAAAATTACTCACTCGCACGTGTGTCGGTAGCAACCGGTGGTCCTTGTGCTGCTCCGAGAACATGCCTTTGCCTGCCGCCGGCCGCCGACGCGTCGAACCCCGGCAGCGGATAGATGGCGAAGACTTTGCTGCCTTTCCCGGTCGGGGCAGGCTGCTCGGTGCGCCCCGCCTGGCAACTATTGTGGGAGAACCAATATTTATGGTTGCCCTGCCAAATTCGCCGGGGCAGACCGGAAAACTGCGCAGCTCAGGGAAGCCGTCCCGCGGGCTAATCGACCAATTGCTGCATCCTGTGCAAGTGGTTGCCGGCAAAGTCGAAAGCTCACGACGGGGACCATTGACAGGGACGCGGCAGAACGTGTAAACATACCGTTAACCGCAGTTAACAGGACGGTTGCCGCACCTTGGAAATGCGGTTTCGTGGGGGGATGAAGGGTGAGGGACTTATGCGAGCTGCAGGTCCAGTCGGATCAACTTCGTTGGCTAGCAACGCGATTGGAGTGTCCCACAACCAGCCGGGTGGCGCCTATCGCACCGCTTCTTCAGTTCCTAACTGTGAGTGACGTCGTGTGCTGCTCATCAAGCGACCGTTCTTCTGTGCAATGGAGACAATGGTGACCGTGATTCGCTGCTGCTGCCGATACTTTAGGGCCGGCAGCCCGGTTGGCCGTGGCCGAGCCTCAGGACGCGCTGTGCGGGCCAGTCGGATGGCGATCTTGTCGGTGGGCTTCACGCTGACATGCGCGTCGTGGGGTCTTGAGCCGGTCTTCGGGCCCAAAGGGTAGGTGGCAGGTGCTATTCCACAAAGCGTCGCCGGAGTCTGAAACACGGATATTGACCGCCGTCGGGATTGCTGTGGCGGCATGCGTGGTCGCAGTGGCCGCTGTGAGTTTCGTCAATCCCTTTGGGAGCCGGGGTAATGACCGTATTGGCATCATCATCGACACTGCCTACGGCGGCCTAGGCATCAAGGCGGGGACAGCCCTTTTGATGCACGGCGTGCAAGTGGGTGAAGTTACTCAGGTCACCAACTTGCCGGGTGGGAAGGTCCGCTATGCGGCTGATTTGCGCCGCGGGCCCGCCTCCAGCCTGACAAATACGATGGGCATCGATTATCGACCCGCCAACTATTTCGGAATCACCGGAATCAATCTGCGACCAAGCGACGGCGGGCGGGCGCTAACCGATGGAATGCGCATTGAGACAACGCCGGCGGGCAACTTCACTCTTCAGACCATGTTGTCGCGACTCGGCGAACTTTCCGGCGGCGTGCTCACACCACACCTCATTGACGTGATCCAAAAGACGACCAACTACATCGACAGTCTCAACCCGCTCCTAGAGACATTGCTTATCGTGTCGCAGTCGGTCACCAACGTCCAAACCGTGAGCACCGCACGGCTGCTGACCAATGCCACAGGCATCAGCGTCGCGTTTCCGGGGTTCGTCAACGCGGCAACAACTGCCGGCGACCAAATCCACAGGCCCTTGGATGAATTCACGTATGAGTGGTGGGACAACATCCTGGGTCCCACACTCCCGCGAGTCGCCGATAGCCTTTTCGGCGCCATTGGCAAGTTGTTGTATAGCCACAGCACCGACCTAGCCCCGCTGATTGATCTGACCAAAGCTTTCACCGATGTCGTTCCGGGACTGGTGCCGCCGGACTCGGTTGCCTACACGGCGCGTGAGTTGCGCACCCGACTGGAACGGTTGTTTTCCGGACCGCCTGACCGCCGCGCGGTCAACGTCCGGGTGATCTTGGACAGCCTCCCGGGTGTGGCGGCTCCCGTTGCGGCGATGGGCGGCAGGCCATGAAACCCCTCGCGGCTGCTTGGCGGCTCGCGGTGGCGGCGGTCATCGCGGTGCTGCTGCTGATCCTGACAGTGAACGCGATCACCCCGCGCGTCGCAGCCAAACAACGCTCCTACACCGCGGACTTCACCGATGTCTCGGGTCTGCACGCCGGCGCTGACGTGCGGGTTCACGGCGTGCGGGTCGGAAAGGTCGAGTCCCTTGAGCTGCGCCGGCGTGCCGGGCAAAGCCTCGCAGAGGTCGCTTTCACGCTGGACTCCCGCTACAGCATCGGCACCGACACCAGGTTGGCCGTCAGGTATCAAACGCTGACGGGGCTGCGGTATGTGGACGTGGCCAACCCTTCCGACGGGGGTCCAGCAGCCGTGCCGGTTACGCACATCCCGACATCGATGACGCGGCCCTCCTTTGACATCACCAAGCTATTCAACGGTTTGCAGCCGGTACTGGCGACGCTTAGCCCGGATGACTTGAACACTTTCATGGCCAATGTCGACACCTTCCTGTCCGGTGACGGCACGGGACTGGGACCGGTTCTCGAGTCGATGCATAGACTCGCCCGATTCCTCGGCGACCGTCAACAGGTCCTCGCGACGCTGTTAGGCAATCTCAAGACGATCGCGGACAGCATGAGCGGGCACTCGAAGGATTTCATCCAGATCCTCAACTGGAGCAACCGCATCATTGACGGCACGTTGACCATCCTCGACGAATTCCGCAAGGACACCATCTATGGTCCCGACTTTACGAGTACGAGTGTGCGGCTTCTCGAAAACATCGGATTCAAGCCGGGCATCGACATCGATGACGCGCTCGATAGGGCCTTTACCAACGTCGATGACTTCGTTTCGGCGTTCAAGCTGGTGCCGGCGATTTGGGACAACATTCCACCGCCAGGGCAAGCTGGTCAGCCCGTGCAGTGCTCGAAGGGGCGCGCCGAGTTGCCGCTGCCGGTCGATGTTTTGCTCAACGGTCAAAAGGTGGCGCTGTGCAAGCAGTGACGGTGCTTAAAGATCCGCGGCTATGGGGAACCACTGCGCTGGCCTTCGTGACAGTTATGGCGGTCGCGGCGGCGGCACTGTATGTCAGCCCGCCGGGCGACAAGATCATCACGTTCTACACAGACGACGCCTCGTCGATCAGTCCGGAAGAGACTGTGAGAATCGCTGGCATCACCGTAGGTAAGGTCAAGGACCTGTCGATCGAGCCCCAACAGGTGCGGGTACGCGCGACGGTGCAGGGCAGTGCATTCGTGGGCGATCAGTCGACGGTCCAAGTCCGCATGCTGACCGTCGTCGGCGGCTATTACGTCAACATCGACTCCATCGGTAACTCACCGCAAGGCGTTCGACCGATACCGAAAGAGCGTGTGACGATGCCCTATAGCTTGGTTCGTGCGCTCGCCGACACAACTCAGGTGTTGGATCGGGTTAAGCCGGCTCCGATCAACCAGTCGCTCAACCAAATTCAGGAGGGCCTGACCGGCGCTAACCTGGGCACGGTTTCCGCACTGGTGGATGCGGGAACGAAGCTCACCGATACCCTGGACCGTCAGCGAGGTGAGATCAGCGCCATCCTCAACCTGTCGGACGAGTGGATCGCGCAGCTGGCCGGCTACCGCGGACAGCTCCAGCAAATGGTCGAGAAAATCGCCATACTCGAGGAGACGCTCGTCCTCTACGGAAAAGGTTTTGGGGTCGCGATGGAGGGGCTGGCCGACGTCATCCAGCACCTTGGCGCCATCGGGCCGTTCTACCAGAAGCACCGGGACAAAATCCTCGCCAAACTCATCCAATGGCAGCAGGTGGTCAGGACATGGGCGAATCGCAACGGGCTCGTCCTAAGGATTCTGCGGCGGACCCGCGACCGCATGACGCGCACGTTGGACGCCCAGAACGCGCCACCGGAACTGTTGGCCACGGATCTGTGCATCCCAATTCCCGGAAGCCCCTGCTAATGACGGAGGCAAACCGTGTGATCCGGGCCTGTGTGGGACTGCTTCTCGCTACGGCGGCAGTGCTTGGCAGCACCTCCTGCGGTGGTGCCCGCGGCACCCACGCCCAGGTCGCGGCGACGGCATCTTGGAGACCGCAGGCTGCGACGGCTCCCAGCAGCTATTGCGCGATTTTCTCCGACTCCATCGGCCTGTATGTGGGGAACCCGGTCACCCAGATGGGCTACAAGATCGGGACGGTGAAGAAGATCAAACCCGGCGCCACCAGCGTACAGGTGGACTTCTCCGTGACCGACACCCGGCCACTACCCGGCAACGTGAAGGCAGTCATCAGATCGGCATCGATACTGGCCGACCGGGCGTTGGAACTTGTCGGCAACTACGAGTCCGGACCCAAATTGCAACCCGGCCAATGTGTTCCGCTCGCCCGGACGGTGACACCCAAGAGTCTTTCCGAGGTGATCGACTCGGCGAACAGGTTTGTCAAGGGCATCAACCCGGAGAATTCGACGAACATCGGGGATGCCCTCAAACAGATCGATCAGGCGATGCACAACACGGGTCCCGGAATTAACCAGATCCTCACCACCTCGGCCCGACTGCTCGACAGCCCGGATCAGTCCATCAGCGATCTGAAATCAATCATCGGCAATATGGCGAAGATCAGTACAACGCTGGTCCAAACGCGTGGTCCGATGAAGCAGGCGCTCAACGACGCCGTCATTACCACCCCCTATGTGCAGCAAGCCGCAGAAGGGTCCTATAAGTTCTTAGAGCCGCTTCCCCTTATCCTTGAGGCGGTTATCGATTTGGCGACACACGAGACTGACGACTTGCAATTGACACTGGATGCGGTTTCAGATGTGTTGCGCGTCGTGTACACGCCGCACTGGCTGGGCTGGATAAGCGCGCTGGGCGGCATCATCAAATCAGTGCCGTGGTGGATCAATGTCGTCGCAAATCACTACAACAACATGCCATATTTCTCCCTTTTGTACCGGCCCCCGATGTATCGGATCCGACTGCCGGATGGCCCCCGTGTCTGCGCGATGATGAACGCCTCGAACCCGGGCAGTTGCGCGAACGTCGCCGGTCAGCCATATGGCGTTGACATCAACCTCTTGCAGTACGTCTTTATGAATGCGCACCGATGATGCGCGGCGCACGCCCGGCGGGCCCTCGGCGAACCTTCACAGCGGTCGTGTCGTTCTGCGCGGTCACCATGTCGTCGTGTGCGGCGATTAACGTAAGCGCTTTACCCCAGCCAGGAAACAGCTATCGCGGCGGCTATGACATCGTGATTGAGTTCGCCAACGTGCTGAATCTGCCCGACCGCGCGAAGGTGGTGATGGACGGCACCACCGTCGGTATTGTCGAGAGCACAAACATCGACAAAGGCGGTGTGGACGTGACCGCTCGCATTGACCGGTCCGTCGAGATACCGTCCGACATCCATGCCGTGCTCCAACAGGCCACGATTCTCGGTGATATTTTCGTCGCACTCGACCGCGACCAGGCGACAACGGGCCACACGCACCCACTGAAGCCCAATGATCGGGTCCCCCTGTCCCAGACCACATCGCCGCCGCAGCTGGAGGACACTATCGCCAATTTGGCAAACTTTGTGGCGAGCGGCTCACTTCAGCGGATTCAGAACACGATCATCGGCATCAACCGGGTGACCCCCGAGCGCACCGAACAAGTGCGCGCTATCGCACGCCGGATGTCAGCCGACCTATCCGATATCGGGAACAACATCGACACCGTCGACAAGTGGCTCACCGGCCTGGCCGACACTGTGAACGTGATGACGAATGATATTCCGCTGTTCCAATTCTGGTTTTCCCCGCAGGGGTTGCGATCGTTCGACATCAGTACGCGGACAGGGGTGTATATGAGCACGCTTATACCGTCTATCGGCAGTATTTATCTGGGCGGGTACTGGTTGGTGCCGTTTCTGAATTCGATGGGAACGGCGATGGGTGCGCTTCAAAAGTCGAAACAGGCTTTCGAAGCGGAATGGCGGCCGTGGCACAAGCTATTCACGGACTTGTACCTCCCCGAGGACAAATATCCCGCGATGAATATTATTTCGGTGCAAACTCCAGATGGACGTGAGGTTTCTAAGAACGTCCAAGACGTCTTGCGTATGCTCGGGGCGGTACCATGAAAATACGGCACATCGTGTCTTTTGCGGCCTTCGGCCTGATTGTGGTTTGCGCCGTGTCTTACATCGCCTCACTCGGGATCCGCATCCGCCCCCCCAGTGACCGCGTCAATGTGTCTATGCAGGTAGCAGACACCAACGGTTTGGTGGCTGACTCTAACGTGCTGCTGCGCGGAGTCCCGGTCGGCAAGATCACGAAAATTCGCGCATCGGCCGACAGCGCCACCATCGATTTTTACATCGACAAAAGGTTCCCGATCCCCGTCGACAGCGAGGTTCGGCTGGAGAATTTGTCGGCGCTTGGCGAGTCTTATATTGGGCTCATGCCGCGCAGCACCTCTGGTCCGATGCTTCGTGACGGCCAACGGGTGGCCACTGCGGACATCAAAGCGCCGGCGTCGATATCCGAACTCTCGACCAGTATCGTGCGTGCGCTCAAACAGATGGACCCCGGTGAACTCAAGCGACTCGTTGATGAAGTCGACCGTGCCCTGCCCAACGGAGATGCGGTTCTTCCCAATTTGAACCGCGCCAGCACATTGCTGCGAAACACCTCGAAAACCATGAACGGGCAAGGCTCCGAGATGTTGGCCAACTTTCAGACGTTACTCCAAAACGCCGGATGGGTTGGTCCGGCACTCGCCAAGATCGGCCCGCCCCTGCTGCAGACTGGCTACGACGCGGGCAAGACGTTTGCGCAAGGTGTCCTCGTTTTCGGTGCCACCGGACCGCCCTATGCGCTCAACTACCTCTCTGACATTATGAACGTACTTCAGCATTTCCTGGATACCCGAGCGCCCGACCTCAAGGTGATAGCGCAGGCGCTGACGCCCAACGTTCAGGGAATGGCGGCGGCCCTTATGAATGTTGACACCGGCCGGATCCTGTCCAACATCCTCACCTCCTTCCCGGAGGATGGGACCGTCACGCTACATCTCACCGTCCCGAATCGCTGATCCCACACACGCATCGAATTTCGGTGTTGGCCCGCCGATCTCGGCCGGTCACCATGATGGGCCACCATCCCTGCTGCGGTGCTGAAGTTCGGCGGACGGGCGTCGATTGCACTGCACGCTGATGGACGAGCGCCGCGCCTGGCAGCAGCCGTTGCCCAATTATTCTGCCGGGGCCCCTTCGAGACAAGAAAGCGGTGATCGGTGGACAGCGGCCGTCCGGCGCCCGGGAACATCGAACTGTCGACGGCAGGACACGATGTGTCGATGCGGCGTTGCGGCGCATTGATGAGCTGGGCGCCGAGATCGAGCAGCTGTGAACACAATTGGTCATCTTCACCCGACGCTGAGCCGGCCGCTAGGCGCTGCAGCGGCATTGCTGCATCGGGAGGCTGTGCGTATTCGCCCCAATGGGCCGCGATGCCTCGGAAGCGGTGCGCCAGATGTCTTGACCGCCACGTTTTTCGCCTGTCTACCCTGCCGCCCAGCAAGCTGGTGACCTTCGCGACTTCGCCCAGCTACAGGCCGTGCATCAAAAAGGGTTGACCCCGCTTTTGACGCTGGGTGTCTATAGGGAGATTCGATGACAACGCCAATTCGGTAATATCTTGGCCCCCAAGGGATTGGCGAAAACCGACAACGCGACTACGCGCACCGCCACGGCAGTCCTGACAATGATAAATATCCGTGTCTCAGTGAAGCATCCCGGGTTTCATGCGCCCTTAGGGTTCTGTGAGCCGGCCGGTTGGTCGATCACGTCTTGGGAATAGAAGTGGGCTTCGGCTTCGGCAGGTGGGATCGGCCGAGGCGGCATGACGCGCTGCCCGTTGAACCAGGCGACGTAGTCGGCGGTGATGTACTCGACGCCACCGACTGTATTGAGCCGCCCGCGGCGGAACGGGGAATCAGACAGGATGCACTCGGTCTTGTACAGTCCGATCGTGGTCTCGGCCAGAGCATTGTCACAGGCGTCGCCGACACTGCCGACCGAGGAACGGATACCCGACAGGGTACGTGTTTCA